>Ga0209166_10000062_pt1 | contig 144408 bp, 119 predicted proteins | sample Coa_R1_3_FD_187151 | JGI IMG/M metagenome (GOLD analysis project Ga0209166, IMG submission 187151) | Surface soil microbial communities from Centralia Pennsylvania, which are recovering from an underground coalmine fire - Coalmine... | ecosystem: Environmental > Terrestrial > Soil >... | reverse complement strand
TTTCATCGCCCGCTCCATCGCGGCCTTCGGGTAGGATTCCATGCTCCGCATGGTCTCCTACCCTCGCCGCCCGCAAAGCGGACATATCACGTGCTATCTCAACCGGACATATCATGTGCTACCGACATGCATTTTCCTTCATCTTGTCACGCCATTCGTGCGGCGATAGACTCGCCCGCATCTCGTTAGGGTTCAGCCAGCCGCTTATCCTTCGAGGCACCACTATCTCTCCAGACGCTTGTCCATCAAGAGGAACACTATGAAGAAGATGCTCTTGCCTGCTTTCGCGCTTCTGCTGGCTTCCACGTTGCTAAGCGCTCAGACCTACAAATTCAGAACGATTTACAGCTTCCCGAGCAGCGGAACGGGCCCGTCCCGCGTCAGCAGCAACCTGATCCTCGATAGCGCGGGGAATTTATACGGTGTTTCGGCCCAGGGAGGACAGTACCAACAGGGGACGGTTTTTAAAGTAACCCCCAGCGGCACGCTGAGCGTGTTGTACAGCTTCCAGGGATTGCCGGACGGCTCCGGCCCGTCTGCCAGCCTTTTCCGCGACAAAGCAGGAAACCTCTATGGCACAACCTTCGGCGGGGGAACCGATGCCTGCGGTCCGAACTTCCCCGGATGTGGAACGGTCTTTAAGTTGACCCCTGGGGGACAGGAATCGATCCTCTATCGATTTACCGGACTGAATGACGGAGCCCTTCCCACCATAAGCGTAACTGCCGACTCAGCAGGCAACGTTTATGGCGCGACTCTCAATGAAGTGCAAGCAGGCGGGGCGGGTGGGAACGGGGATGTCTACAAGATCGATACCAAAGGAACCTTTACCATTCTCCATTCGTTTTGCGCTATCGATCCGAACTGTTCGGATGGACAATATCCAATGTCGGGACTTATTCCCGACGCCTCGGGGAACCTTTACGGGAGTACCGATGGCGGTGGTCAGTTCAACGGAGGAACCATTTATAAGATTACTCCGTTTGATGTCGAGAGCGTGCTTTACAGCTTCCCCAACGAGTACGAATCGCAGAACTGGGGAAATTTGACGCGCGACTCTCTGGGCAACTTCTACGGAGTCACGGTCGCCGGGACACTCAACACGATCGACGGAGGCAAGGTATTCAAAGTGTCGAGCACCGGCGTTGAAACCGTGCCCTTTAGCTTTTGTGTTACGCAGCCGGGCTGTATTGCCGGAGATGAGCCCGAAGCGCCTCTGCAGATCGACAAGTCGGGAAATATTTTCGGAGTAGTCACCCAGGGTGGAAAACACGGGTCAGGGGGCGTATTCAAACTAACTCCCGGCGGCACCGAAGCTTTGATCTACAACTTTCCCAGCGGGTTCAGTTCGTATGGAGTCGTGATGGACCCAGCGGGAAATCTGTATGGAGTCAGCGTGAACGGAGGCACCTACAACGCTGGAGCGATCTACAAGCTCACACTCCAGTGACACAAAGCCTGTTGCGAAGGGCCGGGAAGAGAATCGGCCCTTCGCGCCCATTTGTGTAAGAAGATTAAACCGGCTGCCGCCGAATCGCTTCGTTTTGATGTAAACGGCTACAGTCGGAATCGCGAGGGCATCGTGGAACCGCGGATTGTAGGTTTACTCGGCTCTCACATGATGTGGCGGATGAGCGGTATCGCGACTTAGCCATAGTCATGAGCCCGGAGCAGGACTAACTTTTTTCAGTTCCCTATAACTTGCCTGATGATCGGTCCATGCTGATGGGGCAAGTTCCCGATAGCCGCTGCAGCCGTGCCAAAGTGCACTGAAACAATTTAAGTCAAGGTCAAACACACGCGACATTGGAGCGTTCGGCACGAGCGGAACCCAGGCCAGCCAAACTTCCTGGGGTGGACCAACAATGCCGCCGGGAGGTCCAACGATGTAGCCAGCATTGCCCACCTCCATATCGAGGTGTCGCTCTGCCCAGACTTGATACTTGATTGGGAGAATGCCTTCATACGGACCCAGTTTGCCCCTTCTCACCTGTGCTATCTGCGTGCCACACGTCTCTAGCCTGTTCTGGCTAACTTCAAAGTCGGAGTGAACGAACCACGGACGAATACCCAAGTATGGGAGAGCCGAGTACAGCGATTCGGCTGATCTGCCCTTACCTGGAAGCGCCACTAAAGGATGTTCTATGCGAACCACGAACGTGCATTGGCGCATGGTACATCCGGGAATTTCTTGTGCGGTGGAACCGCCATACCGAACCACGAGATCGCGTATTTGAACAAAACTTGCATTTGCAAAAGGGAACGACTTTAGATCAGAGAGGAATCGTTCTGCTTTCCTGCGCTGAACGACGGAATCAAGGTATAAGGATAACCAAGCACAACACAGCAAAATCACAAGTGCACAAAGGGTACGAATTAAGCCGCCTCGAAACCCGCGCAGATTGCTCATAGCAGTTTTCCGTCTCTACAATTATCAGACTCCAATCGCAAGTGCACTGTTCCTTGCACATTCAAACTGGCGTTAGAAGGCGATAGTGCTCAGAACGGCTGTTGAAGGCTCAAACGTCATGCTTCCGATCACAGACGCGATCCTTTGACCAGTGGTACCCTCCTGCGTCACGTTCCTTTTTAGCGGGCGCATTACACGGAGGTGTCTATGGACGTACTTGCCCACGCCCTGTGGACTGCGGGTGCCGGGCTTCCCCTTCGGCAGCGGTTTCGGGTCCGACTTTCTTTGGGCTGGGCAATTTTCTGGGGCGTGTTTCCTGACGTTTTCAGCTTTGCCATTCCGGCAGTGGTGAGAATCTGGTGGTTTCTCAGTGGGACGACGTCATCCCTGCTGCCAGATCCTCATGGGCCGCAGCATTTCCACTATGTATGGACGCTCTATTACGCCAGCCACAGTCTGCTCGTATTTGCGACGGTATTCGGCATCGCGTGGCTTTTCGCGAGACGGCCAATCTTCGAGATGCTGGCGTGGGGTCTGCACATTCTCATCGATATTCCGACCCATCAAGGAATTTTCGCGCTCCATTTTCTTTGGCCGCTCTCGTCCTACGGGTACTCTGGCGTTCGTTGGGAGAACCACTGGTTCCTGGCCGCCAACTACACCGCGTTATTCCTCCTGTATTGGTGGATCTGGATGGGTGCTCGAAGACGGGACTCTTTGAAAGAGGCTCGAGGGCGGGACGCCCTCTCGACAGCCGGCGGGACGCCGTCGCTACGATAGCGGCGTCATCATTGCTCCCTAGGGAGCTCTAGAAGAAGTCGATGGCCTTCACGTCGCCCACGTAGCCGATGACGTTGATCGTCCCCTGCGGCAAGAAATCATTGATGAGCAGAATGTCTTTTCTGGTGTCGTAGACGCGCAGCGAGCCGCCTTCGGCCACATACTCCACCGTTCGGCTGGTGAATCCCTGCAGGCCGTCGACATTGCCATTGTCAGGGGGAAACAGAACCGAACCGTCTGCCGTCTTATAGATCGTCAAACAACCGCGGACTTCTCCGCTGGGATTGTTCACGTCTCCAATGTTGGTGCAGTCGCGCGATCCGATAAATAACTGGCCGTTGGTGGTCAAGTCCATGTGGTCGTGGTAGCCGTCGGTGATGACGGCTGTGCCGGTAACCGTGCCGGAAACCAGGTCGACGACGTCCAGGCGTCCGCATATTGTTGCTTGAGTAGTCTGGCCGGTACAGGCATGGTTGCTGGGAGACGTGCCGGCCACATAAAGGGTAGAGCCGTTCAGAAAAGCGGTGGTAGCCGCGTCCACCGAAATCGTGCTGGAAATGGTCAAGGTCGACAGGTCGAAAACCATGACACTGGCTTGCTTGCCTCCGCATTGCGGGCCGCAGTTCAGAACATAGGCGGTTGATCCATTCACGATGGCGGAGACGGGACGGTCGAAGCCCGGCACAATCGTGCACACGGCATTGGGCTGAGTGTAAAAGCAACTCGTATCCACTGGAGGCACGGCGGCTTCCGGGGAGAGCACGGTGACCGAATCGGAGTCGTTGCTGAACACCAGCAACTGCGTCCCGGTTGCGTCCGAGACCACGGTCTGCGCACTGTTCACCGCAATCGCGGTAGACGAACTGTTCGAGAAGTTCATCACCACGACCGCACCCACGTAGGAATAGCCATTGAGCGTGGCGGAAGGGACGGCGGCATATCCGATCTGTTGCGCTGTCGGAACCACGATGCTCGAGGTCGGGCCGGGCAGCCTGATATTTCCAATGGCGCTCTCCTTGGTCGTGTCCACGGCATAGACCGTAGTGGCGCCGGCATCGTAGGCCGCCGCGATGTTATGGGTGGGCGACAATGCGATTAGCCCGGGAGAACTGCCCGCGCTGATCGGAGATACCGGCGCGATGGTGTCGTTGAAGCCGTTGATGATGCGAAGGCTTCCAAAACTCTGGGGAGTCGATACGCCTTGCGAGGCCAGAACGCGTTGCTTCAGGCCACTCGCAACAGGAGTGCTGCTGGACGACTTTCCACAAGCGGTGAAGCTGACGCTGGCCAATAATGCGATCACCGAAGCAAGGATGCATTTCTTCAAACGGCAGGCTCCTAACGACATGAAAAAGGAAGATTTAGTTGCGAAATGGTGGATTATAACAGACCGCCGCGATGCCATTGCCCTCAACCCATCGAATCAAAACTGGGATTTTCCCCCTTTATTGCCCAACCATTGGCTGCGAACGGCGTGCGCGAGATAGCCATGATCCTGTATCCTCAGCAATCATATGCCGGCCGATTTTCTTACCCGCCTCAAACAGGCCCCAGTGTTGTGCGACGGCGCCATGGGCACGCTGCTGTACGCCAAAGGCGTGTTCATTAACCGGTGCTACGACGAACTGAATCTCTCCCAGCCCGACCTGATTCGCGGCATTCACCACGACTATCTCCAGGCAGGCGCCGAAGTTATTGAAACCAACACCTTCGGTGCTAATTCCTTCCGCCTGGCGCGGCACAGTTTAGCTGACAAGGTGAATGAGATGAACCGGGCCGGCGCGCGTCTGGCCCGCGAAGCCGCCAAAAGCTTCGATGTGTGGGTCGCAGGATCGGTTGGCCCGTTGGGGACCAGAATCGAACCCCTGGGAAAGACTTCGTTTCAAGAGGCGCAGGATGCGTTTCGCGAGCAGATTCAGGCACTGGTCGAGGGCGGAGTCGACCTGCTGATCCTCGAAACCTTCGGATACCTGGAAGAAATTCATCAGGCGATCTCGGCGGCAAAGCAGGTAAGTCCGTCGACGCCGCTGGTAGCTCAGGTAACGATTGATGAGGACGGCAACTGTCTGGACGGCTCCGCCCCGGAAATTTTCGTACCGAAGCTGGTGGAGTGGGGAGCGGATGTTGTTGGCTGCAATTGCAGCGTGGGCCCGGTTGCCATGCTGGATGCAATGGAGCGCGTGCGCGCGCTCACGACCCTGCCCTTGTCGGCGCAGCCGAACGCCGGAATTCCTCGCTCGGTAGATGGACGGAACATCTACTTATGCTCGCCGGAATACATGGCTAGCTATGCGCGAAAATTCGTGGCGGCGGGGGTCCGGCTCGTGGGCGGTTGTTGTGGGACCACTCCCGAGCACATCCGGGTCATGAAATCGGCGCTGCGGGTGGGAGAAGCTCGCGGAAAAACTGCGGCCGCGCACGTGACCAGCAGCCAGGCGACGCCGAAAGCGATTGCCGCATTGCCTTTGGAGCAGCGATCCGCGCTAGGCGCGAAACTGGCGGGCGGCGGGTTCGTCACCATGGTCGAGATCGTGCCGCCCAAAGGCATCGATGTTCGCAAGGAGATCGAAGGTGCGCGATTTCTGAAGTCCGTGGGAGTGGACGCGGTCAATATCCCTGACAGCCCGCGGGCCTCGGCCCGCATGAGCAACCAGGCGCTCTCGCTGCTCATTCAGCGCGAGGTTGGCATTGACGCGATCCTGCACTACACCTGCCGCGACCGCAACGTGCTGTGCATTCAAAGCGACCTGCTGGGCGCCGCTGCCGTGGGCATCAAGAATCTGATCTGCATCACAGGCGATCCCCCGAAGATGGGCAATTATCCAGATGCGACCGCAGTGTTCGATGTGGACGCGATCGGGCTGGTCAATATCGTGCACAACCTGAACCGGGGACTCGATCTGGGCGCGAATCCAATCGGGGTGGGCACTGGATTTGTGATTGGCGTTGGCGCCAACCCAGGGCTCACCGATATGGACGAGGAGACTCGGCGCTTCGAATTCAAGGTGGAGGCTGGAGCCGAATACGTCGTCACCCAGCCCGTATTCGATCTGCGCCTGCTGGAGAACTTTTTGCGGCGCATCGAGCATTGCCGCATTCCGGTGGTAGCGGGAATTTGGCCGCTGGTAAGCGTGCGTAACGCCGAGTTCATGAAGAATGAACTGCGTGTTTCCGTGCCCGATTCGATTCTGGAGCGCATGGCGCGAGCGCAAACGCCGGAAGCGGCACGGGAAGAAGGCGTCGCGATTGCGCGGGAAATGTTGATTGCGGCGAAGCAAATGGCGCAGGGGGCGCAAATCAGCGCGCCGCTCGGCCGCTACACGGCCGCCGTTGATGTTTTAGAGGCTTTGGGCGGCGGCGATTCCGCCGCATCGGCCTAGTAGAAAGGGACTCCGCATCAAACCTCACTCAGCGATCCTGCAAAAACGTTTTTCTGATCGGCGACATCGCTTTTGACTAGTATTCATGCACCTTTTCGCTGTTCCCATTGCGGGAACCTTTTCATCATTTTTTGCGATCCGACATAAAAGAGTAGACTCCCCGCCCGAGTAGGTGCATTACAATAGACAAACGGAGCGAACCCGTTGGCCAAATTTGAAGAGTGCCTCCAGCGACTGGAGAAAATAGTTCAGGAACTCGAAAAGGGAGAAGTCCCTTTAGAAAAATCGCTGACACTGTTTGAAGAGGGCATGCAGTTGTCTTCCTCGTGCAAGAAAGAATTGGAGCAGGCGGAAGGCAAAGTTGAAATTCTGCTGAAGAAAAATGGAAAGCTCCAGGCCGAACCCTTCGAGCCGCTGACAGAAAAATCGCCAGTGCGCCGGTGAGCATCCGCGACTCGAGGCTCTGTTAGATGTCTGTGGAGTAGGTTTTCCCAGCCGCCCCGCAGCCTAGTCCAGCGTTAACGTGCGCCGTTGACGACGGTTGATGATCGGGGGATTTATGATCCAAAGTGTAGTTCTACTCGAAAGCGATCCAGGAGTAGCCCAGTCCCTGGCTGGCGGATTGCGCAACCACTTCTCGGTCCACGTGACCAATTCGAACGAGGACTTGCGGGACAAGGTGGCCCGCAATCGTCCCGAGGCCGTGGTGCTCAACATCGAGCACTGGCAGCTGACCGATGTAGAAAATCTGCACCGGGAGTTTCCTCAACTGCCCATCGTGTGCACCCACCGCATTCCGGATGAAGAAATGTGGATGGCTGCGCTGGCCGCCGGAGCATGCGATGTGTGCCCCGCGGATGACGTAGGAAACGTGCTGACTTCGGTTCTGCGCAGCGCCGCGCTGTCGCGGAGCGCAGTAGCATAAAATCGGCCACGGATCTCACGGATTACCACGGATAGACAAACAAATGATGCATTGATCCGTGTAGATCGGTGAGATCCGTGGCCGTCTTTTACGGCTTGCAACCGAGCGCGACCCTGACCGGACCTGTCGTGTCCTCTTGCTATACTTTCCCATTCATGCTCACTGAAACCCTGGAACAAGGACAGCGCCTGACCGACGCTGCCCTCGACCGGCTGATTCCGCTCGAAACTGCGCATCCCGTGTCGATCCACAAGGCGATGCGCCACAGCGTGTTTGCCGGCGGCAAGCGCCTGCGCCCCGTGCTGTCGATGGAAGCCGCTCGTATGATCGCGGGATCGTTGCCCGCGGGCGTGGAAGAACTGGGCGCGGCCCTGGAGATGCTCCACACCTATTCGCTCATCCACGATGATCTGCCCGCGCTCGATAATGACGACTTGCGGCGCGGGCGGCCGACCTGTCACAAAGTTTTTGGTGAAGCCATCGCGATTCTTGCCGGCGACGCCTTACAGACGCAGGCCTACGAAGTTCTGGCGCGGCTGAAGTGCCCGGCGGAGGCGCGGGTGAAGATCATTGCCGAGATCGCGCGCGGGACCGGAACCGTTGACGGCATGATCGGCGGGCAGGTCGTCGATCTCGAGGCCGAACATACGCGGCCGACTAAGGAAATGCTCGAGTACATTCATCGCTCGAAGACGGCGGCGTTGATCACGGCAAGCCTGGTCAGCGGTGGCTTGTACGCCGGCGCCAAAGACAGCGAGGTGGGCCGCCTGCGGGCTTTCGGCCTGGCCATTGGCCTGGCGTTTCAGATTGTCGATGATGTGCTCGATGTGACCCAGACCTCGGAGCAGCTCGGCAAAACTGCTGGAAAAGATACGGCTTCGGAAAAGGCCACGTATCCGGCGTTGTTCGGTGTTGACGCTTCGGTTCAGAAGGCGGATGCGCTGGTGAACGATGCTTTCGCGCAACTGGAGAGCTTCGGACAGCGTGCAGACACGCTGAAGGAGCTGGCGAGATTCCTGGTCGAAAGAAAGAAGTAACTTCCCGGCACAGTATCCCCTGTGCTGCGCTGCGTCCGCTGTGGTAAAAAATTGAAGACGGCGATGGAGTTCGCCATAACCGCCCTGCTGCACGGCTGATAACTCCTACAGAATCAAGACTACTTTTGTAGGAGAGTTCGCGTGAAAGACTTCCTCGCTATATCCGTCGCCGCCATTCTGGGCGCCAATCTTCGCTACGTGCTGAGCCGCCTCGCAGCACGAGAGTTCGGCCCCGTCTTTCCGTACGGAACGCTCATCATCAACGTGCTTGGAAGCTTCATTGTGGGACTGTTCGTTATCTGGACCACGGAACGCGTGCTGGTCGATCCGCGATGGAGGCTGCTGGTGGTGGTCGGCTTCTGCGGTTCGTTCACGACGTTTTCCAGCTATGCTTTTGAGACCATGTCGTTTTTCGAGCAGGGCCAGTGGGGCCTGATGCTGGTCAACTTTCTCGGCAACAACCTGCTGTGCCTGGCAGCCGCATTAGCGGGTATGTCGGTAGCGCGGGCACTTTGAAGATGACTGCGAGACCTACACTCGAAACCGCGCGAGTAAGGTTGCGCGCTTACTGCGAAAGCGACATTGCTGAACTGTTGCCGCTCATTGGCACCCGCGAAGTCGCGGCCACGACTTTGCGCATCGCTCATCCCTACACCGAGCAGGATGCGCGGGCTTTTTTCGCGCTCGCTCAGGATCCCGACAAGCTCTGGTTAGCGATCACGCTCCGGGCTGACGGACGCCAGATCGGCGGCATCGGCCTGCGCCTGGAGCCGCAACATCAGCACGGCGAACTGGGCTACTGGCTGGGCGTTCCATACTGGGGCCAAGGCTACGCCACCGAGGCCGCGCGTGAAATCCTGCGCTACGGATTCGAAGACCTCGGTCTGCATCGCATCTTCGCCTCGCATTTCAAGCACAATCCCGCGTCCGGCCGGATTTTGAAGAAGCTCGGCATGCGCTATGAAGGCTGCCAGCGGGAACATCTGCGCAAGTGGGATCAGTTCGTGGATTCGGAGTTGTACGGGATCTTGCGGCAGGAATGGCAGATTTCCGGGGAGGTTCGCGAGTAGAATGCCAGATGCCATGGCGGTGCAGGTCACCATTTACTTAAACGAAGCCGACAAATGGCAGCACCGGCCGCTGCACATGGAGATCCTCAATTACTTGCGCAAGGAAAATGTCTACGCGGCTACCGCGATTCACTGCGTTGCGGGATTCCTGGGACGCCATCGCGTCGAAACCGCGCACTTGGTCGAAGCCGGAGGCAAGCTGCCGGTGATCATCATCTTCGTAGACACCGACGAGCACGTGAACCGCGTGCTGCCCACGCTGAAGGAGATGGCGGCGCACCGGCTGATCGTGCGCGAAAACGTGGTGCTCGAGCAAGGCAATCTTGACTGACATGTCCTCCCTTCCCGCAAGTCCATCCATCGACATCCTTGCCATCGCCGCGCATCGCGACGATGTCGAGCAGACTTGCGGCGGCACTCTGCTGAAGGCCTCGCAGCGCGGGCAGCGCACCGGCATTCTGGATCTGACGCAGGGCGAGATGGGGACGCGCGGTAGCGCCGAAGATCGCGCACGCGAGGCGGAGGATGCCGCGAAACTCCTGAGAGTGAACTGGCGCAGGGCGCTCGATATTCCTGACGGGCGCGTTGAAAATACCTGGGAGAACCGGCTCAAAGTTGCCAGCGTAATTCGCGAGACGCGGCCCCGGGTGGTGATTTTGCCCTATTGGAAGGGACGGCATCCGGATCACTATACCGCCTCAATCCTGGGTTATGAGGCTTGCTTTCTGGCGGGGCTGGCGAAGCTAGACCCGGCAACTGGCTTGGGGACGGGACGTCCCCTCGACAGCCGCCAGGATGCGGGCGCTACGGCGCCTCACCGTCCGTTCAAGATCATTTACGCTACGCTTTATTACGATATCCGGCCCTCGTTCGTCGTCGATATCAGCGAGCAGTTCGAGGGTAAGTTCGCCTCGATTCTGGCTTACCAATCCCAATTCAGCGATCAGGATGCCGGCAAAGAGGTATTCCCTGCCCATAACGAAATCCGCGCCCGGGTCGATGCTATGGCGCGCTTCTACGGCATGCTCGGCGGTGTCACCCATGCCGAACCATTTCTACAAAAAGAAGTTGGACTGGTTGACGACCTGTTGGCCATTCCCGTCAAATCCATTTAGGATTACTCAACTCAACTATTTTCAGAGGAGAACTATTGAATATGTCTCGTTTTGCTCTTACTGTCGTCACCGCTCTGGCGATGGGCGCCACGGCCGCGGCCCAGGCCGGAACCTGGCAGATCGATCCCAATCATTCGGCCGCGCAATTTTCCGTGCGGCACCTGGGGATCTCAACCGTGCGTGGCGCGTTCACCAAGGTGAGCGGCACCGCGAAGTACGACCCATCTGATCCTTCCAAGACCGCCCTGGATGCGACCATCGATACCAATTCGGTGGACACTCGCGTCGAAGCGCGGGACAAAGATTTGCGCAGCCCGCATTTCCTCGAAGTCGAGAAGTATCCGACCATCACGTTTCATTCCAAGCAGGCGAAGGCGGGAGGCTCCGGCAAGCTGCAAATTACTGGAGACCTGACCATTCACGGCGTAACCAAGGAAGTGGTACTCGACGTGGATGGGCCGTCCGCACCCGTCAAAGATCCGTGGGGCAATCAGCGCATCGGCGCATCGGCGAGCACGAAAATCAATCGCAACGATTTCGGCGTGAGCGGCGCTCCCGGCGTGGTGGGAGACGAAATCACCATCACCATCGATACGGAATTGATCCAGCCGCAACCAAAATAGTGTAGAGTTCTAAGCCTGAATCGCGGACTACTGGTTCGGAATACCGTCATTGGGGAGGCAGGTATGAAGAGCAGAGTGGCAGGGCTGTGGTTCGGCTTGGCTGGATTATTGGCTTCGGCCGCACTGGTGCCGGTGAGCCTTTCGGCTTCGACCCGCGTTGTGAGCGGCGGCGATTCGGCGCCCGCAACCGTCTCCGTTACTCTATCTCCGAAATCGGCAGCGGTTGCCGCTGTGAGTCAGACACAACAGTTCACCGCCACAGTCTCTGGCACTACGAACACGAGTGTCACTTGGAGTGTTGCAGGCGTAATCGGCGGGAACCTGACGGTCGGCACGATCAGCACGGGCGGACTTTATACACCTCCGGCCAAGGGAGGCGTTTACTCGGTCACGGCCACAAGCGTGGCCGACCCCACCGTCTCCGCCTCGGCTACCGTCGCGGTTACCGCCCTGCCCGGCGTGCTCACCTATCACAACGACCTGGCGCGCGATGGAGCCAACAAGCAGGAATATGCCTTGAAGCCTGCCACGGTAAAAACGGCCAGCTTCGGGAAGCTGTTTTCGTGCTCAGTGGATGGGGCTGTCTACACGCAGCCGCTCTGGATGCCCAACGTCAGCATCGCGGGCGGCGCTCACAACGTCATCTTTGTGGCCACACAGCATGACAGCGCTTACGCGTTCGATGCCGATGCCAGTCCGTGCGTGACGTACTGGAAGGTCAACCTGCTGGACACCCTGCACGGCGGCACGAGCGGCGAAGCTTCCGTGACCTGGAACGATGTGGGCAATTGCTTCGGCGACATCTATCCGGAAGTCGGGGTGACGGGTACCCCGGTCATTGATCACGCAACGAACACGATTTATATGGTCAGCGCGTCGGAAAAAGGTGCAAGCAACTCAGGGAGTTGTTCAGGCACCGTGGGGACCTTCTACCACCGGCTGCATGCCCTGGATATAGCGACCGGAAGCGAGAAGTTCAATGCTCCTGTAACCATCGCCGCGTCGGTGCCTGGCACCGGCGATGGGTCGGTGGGCGGCATTGTGAGCTTCAACTCGCAACTTTCACACCAGCGCTCCGGCCTGGCGCTGACAGGCGGGAACGTTGTGGTTGCATTTTCCGCCCATGAGGATGCGACCCCGTATCACGGCTGGGTGATCAGTTACCAGGCGTCCAACGTGCAACAGCAGACTGCGGTCTTCAACACCACGCCCAATGGTCTGAACGGCGCCGATGGCGGGATCTGGGCCGCGGGTGGAGCACCGGCGGTCGACAGTGGTGGAGACATTTACGTCACCACGGGAAATGGCGACTTCGATGAAATTAATCCAAACCCCGACAATGATTACGGCGACAGCATTCTCAGGCTGCACCCGTTCAGTGGGAACACGCTCAATGGCGTGAACCTGAGCATCGCCGGCTGGTTTACGCCTTATGACGAAGGCACGCTCCAGCTCTACGACACAGACCTGGGATCGGGCGCAGTTGTGCTGCTGCCGAATCAGAACTCGGGAGCCGGTCCTGTGCACTTGCTGGTGCAGACGGGCAAAGAAGGAGTCGTCTATCTCATTGACCGCGACAATATGGGGCAGTTCAATTCCAGCAACAACGATCAGATCCGGCAGAGCTTCCGGGGCCCGTCGTCTGGTTTATGGGGTACACCGGGATTATGGCAAAACAACGTGTACATCGGGGGAGCAGGCGATTCGGTGAAGGAATTCTCGTTCAGTCCGACGACTGAACTGTTCAATACCTCGGTGATATCGCAGTCTGCGCATGTGTTCCAATTTCCCGGTGCGGCCCTCTCGATTTCGTCGCAAGCCGCCATGCACGGCATTGTATGGGCCATCGATGCCACCTTATATGGCTACGCGAGTCCAAGCGGCGGCACCAATTGTTACATGGTGCCCGTGCCCCCATCGTGCACCGGCCCGGCAATCCTGCACGCCTACAGCGCCGGCAACCTTGCGACTGAGTACTGGAACAGCACAATGGCCGCGAACCACCGGGACCAGGCCGGCAACGCCGTAAAATTCGTGCCGCCGACAGTGGCCAATGGCAAGGTCTATGTGAGCACGCGGACCGAGGTCGATGTCTACGGCATTTTGCCCAAATGAATCGTCAACTTACTTCTTGAGCGCGACGGCCAATCCATCGCGAATGGGCAAGATGGTTGTGTAGAACTCTTTCGAGTCATACAGCTTGCGATTGAACTCGAGGATCGCCTTCGTGGTGGCGTCCGGATTCTTCTGGGCGACTCGCCCGCTCCAGAGCACGTTGTCGGTGATAAAGAGCCCGCCTTTGCGTAAGCGGGGCGCAACCAGGCGCAGCACGCGCGGGTAGTCGTCTTTATCAACGTCGTTGAAGATGATGTCGAATTCCTCTTTCTGCTCTGAGAGATATTCCAGGGCATCGCCCGTATGCAGCGTGATTTGCTTTGAGACGCCCGCGCGGGCGAAATATCCGCGGGCGCGTTCGGCATTCTTTGAATCGCCATCGGTGTAGATGACCCGGCCGTTCTCGCCGACCGCCTGCGCCCACCAGATCGTCGAATACCCGATGGCCGATCCCAACTCGAATACCGTGCGCGCATGGATGGCCATCGCTAATTGCTGCAACACCCGCGCCACCGCGGGGCCGACGATCGGTACGTTGTGCTCGGTCGCGTAGTCTTCCATCTCTGCCAGCACTTCGCCGCGCTTCGGCAGCATGGAGTAGAGATAATCGTCAACCGGTCCGGCGGTGGTGAAGTTGTAGTGCCGCCAACTGGAACGCGAATCTTTCTTCTTGCTCTGAGGCACAGGCTTTCCTTTCATAAACTTCGAATGCTGAAGCGAGCTTCAGCCGCCGATGGTCTGCCCCGGCTTCATCTCCAGGACTTCCACGCCGGGCACTAACTTCTGCAGTGCGCTCGGGCGTCCTGTGAGCACTGGGAATGTTCCGAAATGCATAGGGATTACGGTCTTCGGCTTAAGCAGATTGCAGGCGTATGCGGCCTCGCGCGGCCCCATGGTGTAGTGGTCGCCGATGGGAAGCATCACGATCTCCGGTGCGTATAACTCCCTGATGATGGCCATGTCACCAAACACGTTGGTATCGCCGGCGTGATAAATCTTGGCGCCATTGGAAAATTCCACGACATACCCGCACGCCTCGCCGCCGTAGACCATCTCATCGCCATCCTGGATGCCGCAGGAGTGATCGGCATGCACCATGGTGACTTTGATATCGCCTATGGTTTGCGTCCCGCCCTTGTTCATTTCGGCAATTTGTTTGGCGCCCTTCTTGCCCAGCCAGCGCGCCAACTCAGGGATTCCGACCACTTGCGGGTTGTGTTTCTTGCAGATTTCGACGGCATCCCCGATGTGGTCGCCATGACCGTGGGTGCAGAGCAGAATGTCGACCTTCTTTACGTTCTTTTCCGCATCCGGGCACATGGGATTTCCCATAATCCAGGGATCGATGATGACGATCTTTCCGCCGGGAGTTTCGATGCGGAACGTTGCGTGTCCTAACCACGTCAGTTTGACGCCTTGCAGATTCATAACAGCTTCCAGCTCCTCACTCTTTCCTTCTTAGCTTCTCGCTTTAAGCAGTCAGCAAGCGGATGGCTGACGGCTGACAGCTTTTTTAGTTTAATATGAAACGCCATGCCAGAACTTAAGGTGCTGATTTCGCGGCAAGAGATTGCGAAACGGGTCAGCGAATTAGGCGCGCAAATTACGCGCGATTTCTCCGGACAAGCCGTGAACCTTGTCGGCGTTCTGAAAGGCGCAGCAATTTTTCTCTCCGATCTCGCGCGCCAGATCGATCTGGACGCAACATTCGACTTCATCGGAGTCTCCAGCTATGGCAACCGTCCCACCCCGAGCCAGGAACTGCAGAGCGGATGGGAGTCAACCGGCGAAGTCCGATTTACCAAAGACGTCGATCAATCCATCCAGGATCGCAACATCATCCTCGTGGAAGACATTCTGGACACCGGGCTGACGATGACTTATCTGAAACGGATGCTGCTGGCCCGCCGGCCGAAATGTTTGAAGATCGCTGCCCTGCTCGACAAGCCGTCACGCCGCAAGCTGCCGCTGGAGGGCGACTACATCGGGTTCAAAATTCCGGATGAATTTGTGGTGGGCTACGGCCTCGATTACGCCGAGAAGTACCGCAATCTCGCCGACATTTGCATCGTGCCCAAAGGATCGGACTGAGCACGGGATGCGTTCTCAACCCGCGGTCTCAGGCCGTACGCCGGACGCACTGAATTCCTGAACGCGGCTGCTATCATAACCAAGCCATGGGTTCTGCCGTTTCCAAGCCGGATCGCCTTCCCGTCGAGTCGCTGCTGCTCGATGTTGCCGACGTGTTGGCCACGTCGCTGGACCTGGATACAACTTTGCGCCGGGTTGCAGAAGTCGTCCGCAAGGTCATCGATTACGAGATTTTCGCCATTCTGCTGCTCAACGAAAAAACGCAGGAGTTGCGCTTCCGCTTCCAGATCGGCTATCCGCCCGAATTCGCCGAGCGCAGCCGCGTCAAAGTCGGCGAGGGCGTTACCGGCCTGGCAGCCCAGACACGGGAGGCAGTTCTGATCGACGATGTGCGGAATGATCCCCGTTATATCGCGGCTATTCCCCACGTGTGCTCGGAGCTGGCCATTCCGCTGATCACCAAGAACCGCGTAATCGGGGTGATCGACATCGAGGCCCGTGAACCCCGCGCCTTCACGGAAGAGCATCGGCGCTTGCTCACCCTGGTCGCATCGCGCATGGCCGCAGGCATTGAGAACGCGCAACTTTATACCCGCACCACCAAGCAGGCGCGCATTCTTCTGCTGCTCAACGAAATCGCGCGCGAGCTGACTTCCATCCTGAATCTGGATGAGCTTCTCGGCCGGATCGCCGAACTGGTGCGGCGTCTGATCGATTACCAGATGTTCAGCATCCTGTTGCTCGATTCCGGCGGCGAGAAACTGCAGCACCGTTTTTCCCTGCGCTTCAACGAGAACATTCATCTGAAACACGAGATTCCCATCGGGCGAGGGCTGGTGGGCTCAGCGGCGGAAAGCCGGCAAGCGGTGCTGGTGCCGGACGTCACTAAAGATCCGCGCTATGTGCAAGCGAATCCCGAGACGCGGTCGGAATTGGCAGTGCCGTTGATCTACAAGAATAAGGTCGTGGGAGTGCTCGATCTGGAGCACACGCGCCGCGGATTCTTTACCGAAGAGCACAAGCGCACCATGACCACGCTGGCGGCGCAGATCGCGATTGCGATCGAGAATGCGCGGCTTTATGAGGAAATCGAGCGGCAGGAGCGGCGGCTGGAGCGCGATCTATCGCTGGCGCGCGAACTGCAGGGACGCCTGCTGCCGCAGACCAATCCCAAGCTCGCCCATCTCGACGTGGCCGCCAAATTTGTCCCGGCGCGCACTATTGGAGGGGATCTCTACGACTTCATTCCCTACTCGATGTCGCGGCTTGGCATCGTGATCGGGGACGTCAGCGGCAAAGGCGCTCCGGCAGCAATCTATGCGGCGCTGGTGAGCGGCATCATCCGCTCGCACGCCCCTATCGAGCCCGCGCCCTCCGAGATGCTTTCGGCGGTTAACCTGTCGCTGGCCGAACGGCGCATCGAGGCGCAGTTTGTCTCGATTATCTATGCGGTGTGGGACGACGCTCAACGCACGTTGACGGTCTCGAACTCGGGACTGCCTCGCCCCATTTACGTGCACGGCGGCAAGAATGAGGTCATCGAGGCTACCGGGTTGCCCCTGGGTTTATTTGATGAAGCGGAATACGACGAGTTCGAATTCCGCATGAAACCTGGCGATATGTTCGTGTTCTTCTCCGACGGAATGTTGGACGCGCGCAACCGCAAGGGCGAACTCTTCGGCCGCGGACGAGTCGAAACCATTGTCGGCGAATGTGCCGACAAGTCCGCCGCATGCGTTGTCGACTCACTATTCAAAGCGGTTGCCGAGCACTCGGCTGGCGTGGAAACTTTTGACGATCAGACCGTTGTTGCCATCCGCGTGCGCGGCGGCACTTCCCATAAGAAGAAATGATTCGTCCGATCGCAGCCGAGCGGCCCCCGGGGTTCATCTACCGTAAGAGCAAGGGCGGAATCTTGCGCCCGGCCCGCGATTTCGTACTGCACAGCGAAGAAATTCCTCTGACAAAACTCGCGCAGAAATATGGCACGCCGCTCTACGTATACTCCGCCGCGGCCATCCACGAGCGTTACAACGCCTTCGATCGCGCCTTCCGCGAGACGCCGCACGCGATCTGCTATTCCGTGAAGGCGAATTCGAATTTGACCATCCTGCGCTTGCTGGCCAAGAAAGGCTGCGGATTTGACGTTGTCTCGGGCGGAGAACTCGAGCGCGTCCTCACGGCCGACCGGCGCGCCGCCAAGAGAGTCGTATTCTCCGGCGTGGGCAAAACTCGGGAAGAGCTGACCGCCGCATTGAAGGCCGGCATCCTGCTCTTCAACGTCGAGAGTGAATCGGAGCTGTGGACTTTGGCAGAGTGTGCCGGGCGCTTACGGAATACGGCCCCGCTCGCATTTCGCGTGAACCCTGACGTGGCGGCCGAAACTCATCCTTACATCTCCACCGGATTGCGCAAGCACAAGTTCGGAGTGCCCATCGCGGAAGCGCGGACCCTGTACGCGAAGGCGTCCGGTGCGCAATACCTGAGAGTTCGCGGGGTGAGCGTTCACATCGGATCGCAGATCACAGATGCCGCTCCTTTCGGCGAGGCAATGGCGCGGGTCGCTGACCTTGTGCGCCAGTTGCGGCGAGATGGTCATCAGATTGAATATGTCGATGCCGGGGGTGGGCTGGGGATCTCGTATGACCAGGCCGTTACCGGCGACTTTCCCGCTCAGGTCGCGGCTTATGCAAAGGCGTTGATGTCGCCTCTGCGAGATCTCGACTTGCACCTGCTCCTCGAGCCGGGACGCTCGATCATCGGTCCGGCGGGAGTTCTAGTGACCTCCGTCGTCTACAAAAAAACCAACGATGGGAAGCGCTTCGTGGTGGTCGATGCTGCCATGAACGACCTGCTTCGTCCCGCGCTGTATGGCGCTCATCATGAAATTGTTCCTGTAATGCAGCGCGCCAACACTCCAGCTAAATCAGAGACAGCAGACATTGTGGGTCCGGTGTGCGAAACGGGAGATTTCTTTGCCCGCGACCGCGAGTTGCCCGCGGTGGAAGAAGGCGACCTGCTCGCGATTCTGGATGTAGGGGCCTATGGCATGGTGCTGAGTTCGAACTACAACACCCGTCCGCGCGCAGCCGAAGTGCTGGTCTCAGGAAAATCAGCCACAGTGATCCGGCGAAGAGAAAAGATTGCGGATCTGCTGCGGGCGGAACTGTAGTCAGGCCTGCCGTTCTCCCCACTTCATCTTGGATCGCAATACCTGAAAGAAATCCGCCCCGGTGCGGAAGAGGTGGACTTTATGCTCTGAGCGGCGACAGCGCACGCGGTCGCCGTCGCGCAAATCGAGTCCGGGCTGGCCATCCAGACTGAGATACGCGACTTCCTCCTCGCTGCGCAGCAGAATCTCGATGGTGTTGGAATCGGGCACTACGAGCGGCCGATGCGTCAAAGAGTGCGGCGCTACCGGCGTGACCACCAGAGCATCTACTGTCGGCATCAGCACCGGCCCGCCCGCCGAGAGAGAATATGCGGTCGAGCCCGTTGGAGTGGCGACGATCATTCCGTCCGCGCGGTAGCTTGAAACGAAGGCTTTGTCGATGTAGAGGTCGTACGTATTCAGGCGAGCCAGCGGGGTCTTGTTCACGACGGCATCGTTGAAAACCAGGTAGCTGCCGCGAACTTCTTCGCCCCGCAGCAACTGCACCTGCATCAGCGCCCGGCTCTCCACCTGCGCATTCCCCTTGGCGATCGCTTCCAGCATTGGAAACAGCGAGTGCAGCGGAACTTCCGTCAGGAATCCGAGCGAGCCCAGATTAACTCCCAGCAGCGGCACGTCAATGGCGGCCGTCGCCCTGGCGGCTGAGAGCAGTGTCCCATCCCCGCCCAAGACCACGACCAGATCGAGCGACTTCGAGGCCATCTCCGAGCGCGGCACCACCTCCAACCCCGTCGTGTAGTTGGCACTCTGCTCGTCGATGACAACTTTGTATCCGTGCTCGGCAAACCACGCGAGCAAGCCGGGAAAGATCTGCGCTACCTGGGGACGGTCGGGACGCGAGATGATCGCAGCGGTTTTTGTGCCCGCGGTCCTCTGGGTAGAGGTCTTCGTTACGGCAGACTTCCGGGAGACGCTCCTCTGGAAAGATGGTCGAGGCTTCGCTTTTGCCATGAAAGAGTGATTGTACAGAAACTAGAGGGTTCACCACAGAGGGCACAGGGGTTCACAGAGGGATCAGAGCAGGCCGTAGAGCAGGAATTCGCGATTGCCTTCCGCTCCCAGGATGGGCGATTCAATCGTGTCCGTCTGCCTAGCCCCGAGATTCAGTAACGCTGTCTTTACCTTTTCCACCGCCGCCAGTTGTGCCTTCTCGTCGCGGACGATTCCCCCTTTGCCCACGAATTCCTTGCCAGCTTCGAATTGAGGCTTGACCAGGACGACGACTTGCCGGCCTTGGCGTTCATCAGCAGATGCGGGAAAGGCAGCACCTACTACGGCAGGAAGCACGAGCGTCGCGGAGATGAACGACACGTCCATGGCGATGAAGTCGGCAATCTCGCCCAGGGCCTCGCGCGTCAGATACCGGGCATTCGTCTTCTCGAGCAGGCGGACGCGGTCGTCCTGGCGCAGTTTGAAATCCATCTGGCCATAACCGGTGTCAACCGCGATTACGCGCGCCGCACCGTGCTGCAGCAGGCAATCGGTAAATCCCCCTGTGGACGCGCCGATATCCACACAGACTCTTCGCTCGACTGAAATGTTCCAGTGGTCGAGCGCGCGCTCCAACTTCAATCCGCCGCGGCTGACGTACTTCAGGTCTTCACCGAGCAGTCGAATCACGCTCTCATCTGCGACTTGCGCTCCGGCCTTCTCCAACTTCTGGTCGTTGACGAGCACCTTACCTGCCAGAATCAAAGCCTGGGCGCGCTCCCGCGATGCGGCGAGGCCGCGCTCCACCAGAAGTTTGTCGAGTCGAGATTTCAAAAGCAGTTCTCAGTTCTCAATTCCACGTTCACCGCTGACAACCGATCACAGAAACTTAAACTTTCTATGCGCGAGATATACCACGAAAGTGCCAGCACCCCTCGTAGTGCAAAATGCTGAAGCATTAGTGAGTGAATCAGTTACGAAGGTACTTCGCTGGTTTTCCACAGTATTTTCCACGAACATGTTGAAAACTTCGGTTGGCGAAATGCTCGCGCTAAAACAAAAGCCGCCCAGTCGCGGGCGGCCTTCAATTCTGAAACAGTCGCAGGCTATCCGGCAACTTCTTCCAGGAGCTTCTGGTCGATATCGAAGTTGGCGTGCACGTTCTGCACGTCGTCATGCTCTTCGAGCGCTTCCATCAGTCGGATCATGGTATTGGCTGCCTGCCCTTCCAGCTTGATGTAGTTCTGCGGAATGAACGAGACGCTGGACGAGATGGGCGTGATGCCGGCCTTCTTCACGGCTTCGAGCACAGTCTCGTAGGCGGAGGGCTCGGTCGTGATTTCCCAGTTGTCCCCATCGTCATTGAGATCTTCCCCGCCCGATTCGAGGACGATATTCATCAGGTCATCCTCTTTGGCCGCAGTTTTGGGAACGATGATGTCGCCTTTTTTATGGAACATCCACGAAACCGCGCCGGCTTCGGCCATGTTGCCGCCATTCTTGCCAAAGACGTGGCGGATTTCGCTGACCGTGCGGTTGCGGTTGTCGGTATTGATGTCGAGCAGAATGGCAACGCCGCCCGGGCCGTAACCCTCGAGAGAGAACTCCTCGTAGGTCGCGCCGGGAAGTTCGCCGGTGCCGCGCTGGATGGCGCGCTTGATGTTGTCGGCGGGCATGTTCTCGGCCTTCGCCGCCAGGATGGCGCCGCGCAGGCGCGGGTTGGAATCGGGATCCCCCCCGCCGTTCTTGGCGGCGATGCTGATTTCCTTGATGAGTCGGGTGAAAATCTTGCCGCGCTTGGCGTCGAGCGCGCCCTTCTTATGTTTGATTGTGGCCCATTTGGAATGGCCGGACATGGTTCGACCTCGTTATGTAAATCGATTCTAAAGAACTTGAATGGCGCAGGAATCGCCTTTAGAGGAGATCACAGGATTGCCTCGGTATGAATGCAGGCGACTTCAGATTATAGCATGAGTCAAGCCGCACCTACCCCTGTTGGGCTCATGGATGGGATGCTTCCTCGGTTTCCGGTGGCCTGGAAGGTTGAAATGCGCGCTGCTGCAGGCGCGGCCAGGAGGCCGGGAAACATCATATGCGGAAGGCGGCGAGATGAGACGCGTCAGGCCAGTCAATCTTCGAAAATCCAATTCGATTGAGATCTTTAACCATAGCCGCGGGAGCCTGTCGCATTCCCCGGTCTTCCAGTATCTGGAAGTGAATCTCGACGAATAAGGAACGCACGCCGCCGAGGATTCGATACATCCCGCGAATGACCTCCTGTTCGTATCCCTCTACGTCGATCTTCACCACTGCGGGAGGCCGCACTGACACAAGGTCGTCACCGCGCATCATTTTTACGCTCTGCGCACGCATTCCCGAAGAGGAAGCCCGCGCGACAGAACTCAACGGACCATTCACAAACATCGGTATGTCGCCCATCGAATCGCCGAGCGCAATCTGATGGCATTCTACATTCGTCAGTTTCTTGGATTCGATTTGCCGGCAATTCTCAGGCACGGGTTCAAATGCGACCGTGTGTTGAGCGAGCCTGGAGAAGCGCTCGGTGTAGTAGCCAACGTTGGCACCAATATCCCAGACACAATCCTCCGGCCGGACGGACGCAAGCATAATCTCGGCGAACCGGTCCTCGTAGTCATTGCGATGCCAGAGCATTCGGATGCCATGGGCTACGGGGATAAGCCTTGTTCGTCGCAGGATCGAACGGGCGAGTGTTTTGGATTCCAAAATCACGATCCGGGACCTCTCAGCCGCCGCTAAATGGTCGTACAGAAGTTCGGGAAGTAAACTGCACCAGACCGGAATGACGTGCTCGATTGATTCTCGCCCTTTGGCGTCCCTCGTGAGTTCGGTAGAATTCAAGGTCGCGATACATGTCGCATCCGGCACAGGTCTTGTTGAGGGAGTCGGTTCCGAAACTGTCGCGCAGTTGCTTCAACACCTGACTCTGCCAAATTTCGAGCAGGCTCGATCGAAGGACATTGCCGATGGCCAAATCCACCAGAGCGTCCATGGCCGCTACGCAACTGCAAGCCATGACAGTCCCATCCGGCAGAACGATTGGCCCATTCCACAGGTTGACACACGATTCGGGACGACGATTGACAGTTCTCAGCTTCATGATCGTTGGCAGCGCTTCGCGCTTCAGCCGCCCGTTCGCAGATGTATAGGCCCAGGTGAAATCCAGCAGTGGGTGGAAGGCTAGGATGTCCTGGAAATCAGGGTCCCGCATCACGTCATCCAGAGGGCGGTCTGGTCGTAATGCAATCGTGATCGGAATCGGAGTGCTGGCTCGCGCGTTTAACCTGAGCAATTCCAGGACGTTCTCCCGCATCCGGCGGTAGGACTTGTTGCGGTACACGCGAACATACATAGCCTCGTCAAAACCGGCGGTGCTGATGTTCATGTGCGTAATGCCCGATGCGAGCACTTCCTGGATTCCATGTTTGTCGAGCAGAATGGCATTGGTGGTGAGCCAGATACGATCGATGTTTGCCTGCGCTCGTAAGCGTCTGATCCGGTCGAGGAAGTGCGGGTCGATGAGCGCGTCGCCAACGATCGGCGTCAGGCCAACGGAACCGCCTCCGATTTGCACGAAATCGGCAATCGCTTTTTCAAAAACCTGCTCGCTCATGAATTCGGTTTTGCGCTGCTGAAATTGATACGGACAAAATACGCAGTCCGCGTTACAGAGATTGGTCAGTTCGAGGTGCAGTTCGAAAGGACGAAGGCCCATGCTCTCCAGCGTGGGAGCGAGCGGGCGAACACGGCCCACCAAGGCGTCCGCTTTCCGCGTGACGACTCGTGAAACCTTGTTCAGAAAAAGGGAATTGAAGTACGACACTGGCTAACGATATTACAGTCGGGAAGGCCGGGTGTCATCTCAATCCTGCCGCCTCTCCGGCTGCGGCGCGACGCATCCCATAACTCATTGTGTGGACTGCGGCCTTGACTCAAACCCCCTGCAAACCTAACATGCCATCCACGGGAAGTTGTAGTTCTGCGTATGATCGGTCAACTGGTCGGGCACTATCGAGTCCTGGAGAAAATTGGTGCGGGGGGAATGGGAGAAGTATTCCGCGCCCGCGACGAGAGGCTAGGGCGCGATGTCGCGCTCAAGCTGATCCTGCCCGCCTCCAGCGACAATCCCGACCATCTGCGCCGTTTCGAACAGGAAGCTCGAGCCGCCGCCGCCCTTAATCATCCCAACATCCTGGCCATTTACGACGTGGGCTTCGAAGGCAGCACTCCTTATATTGTCTCCGAGTTGCTGGTCGGCAAGACGCTGCGCGCGCGGCTCGCGGGAGAGCCACTGCCCGCGCGGGAAGCGGCCGCGTTTGCCATCCAGATCGCGCAGGCCCTGACCGCCGCTCATGAGCGCCACATCGTCCATCGGGATCTGAAGCCGGAAAATCTGTTCCTGACTGCCGATGGCCGCATCAAGGTTCTCGATTTTGGGGTCGCGAAGCTGCTACCGCCGGTGGAAGAGGGCCGTTCCGTCGAGAGCATGACCACCGTCACCAAGCATGGCGCGGTCATCGGCACCGTAGCGTACATGTCTCCCGAGCAGTTGCGCGGCAAGACGGTCGATCACCGCAGCGACATTTTCAGCTTTGGCGCGATCCTTTACGAAATGCTGTCGGGAAAGCGCGCTTTCCACGGCGAAACCGAAGTAGACACGATGACCGCAGTTCTGCGGGAAGAACCTTCCACTGCCGTTTTAGATCAGGCCGCGATCCCCGCAGGCTATCAGGACGTGATAAGACACTGCCTCGAAAAGGAGCCGGAGAACCGCTTCCAGTCCGCCAAGGATCTGGTGTTCGCACTGCAAACCATCTCCGGCTCGTCGCCGGTGAAGGTGGCGCCGGTCCCCGCCAAAGCTGCCCCGAAGACCTCCCTCCCGTGGTTGTTGGCTGCCGTGATGGCCGCGGCGGCGTTCGCTCTCGCAGCCATGCTCTTGCTGCAGGCTCCTCCGGCCGCACCCAAGTACAAGCGAATTACATTTGAAGCCGGGACGATTTATGCCGCGCGCTTCGCCGCCGACGGGCAATCCGTCATTTACGGGGCTGCCTGGAACGGCAAACCCGTTCAACTTTTCTCCACCGTCGGAAACTCTTTGCTGGCCCAGCCTCTTGAATTGAGCAACGCCAACCTGCTCGCCGTGTCGCCGTCCAACGAGCTTGCAGTCGTTCTCAACGGAAATCACAATGGCCAACTCGAGACCGTCGATGGCGTGCTTGCGCGCGCTCCGCTGGCCGGAGGCTCTCCCCGGGAAGTGCTCGCCGACGTTCGCTGGGCGGACTGGAATGCTCATGGGCAACTCGCGGTCGTGCACTACGTCGATGGCCACAGCCGCCTCGAGTTCCCCATCGGCAACGTGCTCTATCAGAGCGGCGGGTGGATCAGCCATATCCGCTTTTCTCCCACTGGAGATCAGATCGCGTTTATGGATCATCCGACGCTCTGGGATACGGGCGGCATGGTCTCAGTCGTGGATCTTTCCGGCCATGTTCGCACCCTTTCGTCAGCATGGGAGTCGGAAGCCGGGTTGGCCTGGCGCCCGGATGGAAAAGAAATTTGGTTTACTGCTGCCGAGAAGGGCAACAACCTCGATCTGATGGCAGTCGATCTTTCCGGCAAAATTCGTGTGCTATTGGATTTGCCTGTAGGCATCACGATTAACGATATTGCCCCTGACGGGCATGTGCTCGCTTCCTCCTATTCCAGGCGCCTTGCGGTGGGATATACCACGCTAGGCAGCAAAGAAGATGTAGGGCTCTCATGGCACGATTGGGAGTCGGCTCGAGACATCTCGCCTGACGGGCAGTTCGTTCTGTTCGAAGATGCGAGCGAACTCGCAGGATCGACTTATTCGGTCGTGATTCGGAAGGTCGATGGCAGCTTGCCCGTGCGCCTGGGAGAGGGCAGCTCCGGGGGCCTATCGCCCGACGGCAAATGGGCTGTTTCGTTCGCCACCAGTCAACAGAAGCAACTGACTTTGCTGCCCACCGGCAGCGGTCAGCCGCGGGTCATCCGCGTTACTGGACTCGATCACATGCAGAGCGGGTGGGCTCGCTTCCTGCCCAATGGCTTGAATGTGATCGTCAATGGGAACCAGCCCAATGAAGCGGCCCGCTGCCACGAAATCGATCTTTCCACCGGACAAGCGAGAGCGGTGACTCCGATAGGCGTATTGTGCGGCCCTGCATCGCCCGACAATCAAGCAATTCTGGGGAGAGGTCCCGGTGGATCCATGGCCATCTATCCCCTCAACGGTGGTGCGCCGAAACCCATCGTCAACGTGAAAACCAAATTCGTCGCCGCGCAATGGTCGAGCGATGGTTCCCTGCTATTCGGATATCACGCCGGCGAGTTCCCCAGCCGAGTCTACAAAATGGAGATTGCCACCGGAAAAGAGACTCTCCTGCAAGAGCTCAAACCGGGCGTTCCTGCAGGCGTCGTGATCGTCGCTCCCATCGTCGTGAGCCGCGACGGCAAACGATTTGCCTACAGCTACAACCAGACCCTCTCGGTTCTTTATCTGATCTCCGGATTGAAGTGACAACGGGCGATCAGTTCAGCGGGCCGGCAAAATCCTCGCGTACATAATGGAAGAAAATCGACGTCGAAGTCTGCCCTTCCGGCAGCGGCGCGCGGTAATGCGGAAGACGAGTACCCCGGTAAGCTAATCCATCTCCCAGAGCCTGGTACACGGTAACGGTTCCCGTAGGAGCATCCAGCGAGATTGGCCATGGAGTTGCCAGCACCGGTTCCGGAGAAAAATCCAGAGAGAAGGTCACGCTGAAATCGCATTGCTCGCGGTCGGTATGTTTCTTCAGCTCTGCCCCGCTCAGATACGAGGCGAAATATACGTAAGAAGGTTTCAGAGCCTCGCCCGCGACTGCGCTCAGCGTGGCCGTGATCTGGTGATGAAAGAAGCGCGCGACCGGTTCGTTGTGAGCGCAATACCGGCGGGCACTCTGCCGGTCTCCTAGTGCAATGGCGCCGCTGCGGATCTGATGGCGGTAGTAGCGCCTCAGCGCGGCCACGTGAAACGGGTGAAGCAGATGCGGCAGCGGCGCATAGCCTTTGCTTGCGAATAGCGGCGCCGCCTTGCGCAACGTGTCGCTGGTCTGTCGATCGACGCGATCGGCCGCGGGATCCACCAGGATATTGGCCGCCGCTAAAATTGCTCTTACGCGCTTGGGCACTGACTCTGGAACCGGCTCTCCGGCAATCAGGCCGTGCAGCACGCCTTCATATTCAGGTCCCAGCCAAAATGGCGACCAGGACCTTCCCGGTGACTCCGGAACCCACGCGATAGTTCCTTGCAAGGCGAACCCCGACAGAAGGTCGCGATCCAGTTCCACCTCCGCAGGAATCTCCGCACCCCGAGAAAGAACGCACTCCGGATTCAGATACAGCTCCCGGCCTTCTTCATCGAGCTTGACTAAGCCGCGGGCGCCCTGCGGAATAAGGTGCAGGGGCAACTCATCCAGCAGGCAGTAATAACGGTCGGGAGGAAATGTCGCGGACAACGTTTGCCGCGACACTCCTCCCATCAAGCTGGTCATCCACTCCAGCCACGCCGAGTTGGTTAGCGACGAAGCCATCCATTCACCGTGAAGCGGCTGTCCGCGAACTGCTGCGAGGGGCAGTGCAGCGGGGTGATTTCATGCATCAACTGGCAGGGGAAGAAAACGATCTGGTTCTGACGGGGCTCGATCGTTTGATAGCTTCCCTCGCTGACGTAAGTTCCCTGCTCCAGATGCGCATCGTGAATCCGCAGTTCTCCGCCCTCGAATGGCCGCGGTTCGCGATGGAAGAAGTAGACGAACGTCAGATACCGGGACGCCACCCGATCGCTGGCGTTATCGCTATGGAAATGGAAGTAATCGCCGTCGTTGCTGGCCGTGATCTGCGCTTCAAAACCCGAAATGCTGAACTCCTCCATGTCGAGTTTCCTGAGTACTTCGGGCAGCACCGTCTTGATGCGCTCCAGCATTACGTCCTGATGGCGTTCCAGATCCATCAGCACACGCGAGCGCCGGTGTTCATAGTTGACGATTCCGTCGTCCGCATGAGGAGAGAGCACTTCACTGACCTGAAAGTCCTTCTCGTGCTCGAGCGTGAATCTGGTCAACTCCGCCAGTTCCTGCGGCGCCAAAAATTCGTCGAGCACAACGCATCGCGCCGGCAAAGCCTCAGGACGATCGGCGACCGCGGTACCCGCTTGCGACACGATTGTCTTCACGACTCCATGTGTCGGCGTCTGGGGATCGGAAGGCGATGGCACGCCCGGTATACCCATGGGAGCACGCGGGGGCTGCGGTTGTCCCGGAGCGGTCGGAGCGCGGTGTGACGGCGGCTGCGGCTCCTTGGTGCCCGGATGCGGCGGTTGTGGACCGCGGGGTGTCGCATGGGATGGAGGCTGCGGCTCGGTGCGCGGCGCGCGGACTCCCGGCCCAGGCGCAGTGGGAGTTTGCGGATCTTTCGGCCCCATGACCTCTACACTGCGCTCATTGCCGACAGCTGCGGAACTTCCTTCCAGAATGCGTTCCACAATGCTTCCACCCAGCACGGTAAACGCACGTTGCGCGACAATCTCGCCGACTGCCGACGCCATCACCGCCTTCACTGCCTCCTGGACCTGGGGACTCGTGTCCGTTGCCGCCTTCGCATGCTGTAGCAATGTTGAAACCAGCGCATGCTCTTGCGCACTGAGGATGCGCTCGTCTTGAATTAAGGTTTCTGAAAAGGAATCCAGAATCTGCTTCGGTGTCATTGAAGACACGCCTCCCTGCGTGTGCAGAACCAACATTTGAGGGTTGGGGAACCCTCACATCAGGGGAAGCAGGAAGACAATATACCCGGAGGTTGTGAATCGCAAAGATTTTTTTGGGTCGGCCAGGAAAATCTTTGCCCACGACTTAGGAAACGTATCTCAACGCGCGACCGGCGCCGCTATCATCGACTTAAAAACCTTGACCCCGTCGGTACATCCCAATTCCGGCTCGGCCGAACGTTCGGGATGCGGCATCATGCCCACAACGTTACCGCCCTCGCTGCAGATACCGGCAATGTTGTCCAATGAACCGTTGGGGTTCGCTTCCTGGGTGATCTCTCCTGCCGGCGAGCAATAGCGGAACACGATGCGATTCTCACGCCGTAACTGCTCCAGGGTCGCCGGATCGCAAAAATAGTTCCCTTCCATGTGCCCGATGGGAATGGTCAGCACTTCCCCTTTGGAGCATGTGTTGGTGAACGGCGTCTCGGCATTCTCTATTCTGACCTGCACTGGCTTGCAAACATATTTGAGACCCACGTTCCGCATCAATGCGCCGGGAAGCAACCCCGACTCGCAGAGAATCTGGAATCCGTTGCAGATGCCAAGCACCAGCCCGCCGCCGGCGGCAAATTTGCGCACCGACTCCATCACGGGCGAGAACTTGGCAATCGCGCCGGTGCGGAGATAGTCCCCATAGGCAAATCCCCCCGGAACAATGATGGCGTCGCAGTTTTCCAGATCGTGCGACTCATGCCACAGGAATGTCACCGGTTGCTGCGCAACATGCTGGATGGTCCAGAACGCATCGTGATCGCAGTTAGAGCCGGGGAAGATAATGACGCCGAATTTCATGGGTGCCTCAGCTGTCAGGGATTGATTTAAGTTTAGCACGCCCATTCGCGCCGCATCCTCGTCCGATCCTTGTGCCACCCCCCGATCGGCACGGCACGGACTGGCCTTGTAGAGGCATGAAACTATGCCATTTACAAGCTGGTGACGGCTGTGATCGCGGCGCTAGACAAGGTGCTGCTTCTATGGTTCTATGCAAAGCACGATGTTCTTGACACGACTAGTTAGTAACTGTATTGTCTCGACCGATAACTGATCTGCGCGCTACCACATCGTGCAGGTACTCCGTGGCAGCCCGCCCAGCCTCTCCATTCCCCGTTCAGGCTTGGCGTGGCACAAAGTAGTCCCTCAGGTGAACTCGGCCATGCTGATCCGTCGTCCCGTTCTCCGCTCTCTTTTTCTTCTGACGGTTGTTTTCGTATGCGTTAGCTTCGCGACCGCAGCCTGGGCTGTCGGCTTTCAACCCGTCAATCCCGACGAGTTGAAGATGACAAGCGAGCCCAAGGCTCCCGGAGCGCCCGCCATCATTCTCTTCCATCAAGTGGATCGCGACGACCGGGGGCGAACCGCGCACGAAGACGTCTACTTCCGCATCAAGATCCTGACGGAAGAAGGACGGAAGTATGCCGACATAGAAATTCCTTTCTTCAAGGAACAAGGTTCTGTCGGGAATATTCATGCCCGCACCATCGAACCTGACGGCTCCATCGTGCCCTTTACCGGCAAGGCTTTCGACAAGTCGATCGTGAAAGCTCGTGGCGTGAAGTACATGGCTAAGACGTTCACCTTGCCGAACGTTCAGGTTGGCAGCATCCTCGAGTATTACTACACAACTGATCTCTCGGAAAATTTCGTCTTTGATTCACGGTGGATTCTGAGCAGCGAGCTATTCACCAAAGACGCGAAATTCTCTCTCCGGCCCTACACCAGCGAATATGCCCCCATTCACGTCCACTGGATCTGGAACCAACTGCCACCGGGAACCACACCGCCGGCCGAAGGGCCCGACCACGTCATCAGTTTGAACGCGAGCAACGTTCCTGCCTTCCAGACGGAAGACTATATGCCGCCGGAGAATGAGCTGAAGTCGCGCGTGGATTTCATCTACACCGACGATGTCATCGAGAAAGACGTCGACAAGTACTGGAAGAATCTCGGCAAGAAGCGGAACGGTCAACTGGAAGGCTTCATTGGCAAGCACAAGGAAATGGAGCAGGCGGTGGCCAGCATCGTCTCCCCCGGCGACTCTCCCGAGGTAAAGCTGCAAAAAATTTACGCTCGGGTACAGCAAATCCGTAACACCTCGTACGAGGTTGAAAAAACGGAGCAGGAGCAAAAACGGAACAAAGAAAAAGAGCCGGACAACGTGGAGACGATCTGGAAGAAGCAATATGGAAATGGGCAGCAACTGACCTGGCTGTTCCTCGCCCTTGCCCGCGCTGCTGGATTCGACGCCTCGGGCATGTGGCTGGCCGACCGAAGGAATTACTTTTTCTATCCCCAGACCATGGATGGCCGCCGCCTGGACGCGAATGTGGTGGTGGTTAAACTCAACGGCAAAGATGTCTTCTTCGATCCGGGCGCCGCGTTCATTCCCTTTGGCATGCTGCCCTGGGTCGAAACAGATGTGCAGGGATTGAAGCTCGACAAGGACGGCGGTAGCTGGCTCCTGACTTCACTCCCGGACAGCACACAATCCACTATCCAACGCAAGGCACAGCTGAAGATCACCGATGCGGGCGACCTCGAGGGCAAGCTGACGGTCACCTACACGGGACTGGAAGCTGCACAGCGTCGTGTAGAAGAGCGCCTGGCTGACGATGCTGACCGCAAGAAATTTCTCGAGGAAGAGATCAAAGAGTCTGTCCCTGCCGCTTGCGAAGTGGACCTTACCAATCAGCCCGATTGGAAAAGTTCTTCTCCTACGCTGCTGGCTGAGTACACCCTCAAGGTTCCCGGCTGGGTCGCGGGAGCCGGCAAACGTGCCCTTCTCCCGGTGGGCCTGTTTGCTGCGCCGGAGAAGCACCTTTTCGATCACGCCGAGCGCGTGCATCCCATTTACTTCGAATTCCCATTTCAGCGATCGGACGATGTAAGCATCGATATCCCGTTGGGCTGGCAGATTTCCACCCTGCCCAAGCCGGCAAAGTTGGATGCCAAGGCGGTCACCTACGCTCTCGAGGCCAAGGACGACAAAGGCACTCTGCACCTGAGCCGGGTGCTGAATGTGGACTTCCTGCTGCTTCCGCAGAAGAACTACGCTACCCTGCGCCAAATCTTTCAGATTGTGAGGACGGGAGATGAACAACAAGTCATCTTGCTACCCGGCGCCAGCACGGCCAGCAACTGAGGAAAGACTCCGCATCGTACTGCTCGCGGCCGTATGCCTGCTGACCGCCGCGCGCCCGGCGCTGGCGGGCGACGCTCCCCAGTGGATGCATGCCGCGGCCTCGGCCCCGCTTCCCGCTCACGACGAAAAGACCGATGCTGTGCTGCTCTACGCGGAAGAAACCGTCAACGTCCAATCCGCCGACAAGATCAAGACCCACGTCCGCAGGGTCTACAAGATTCTTCGTCCCGGGGGCCGTGAGTACGGCGTCGTTGGGGTCGCCTTCAACGCCCAGAGCAAGATCAAAGGACTGCACGGCTGGTGCATCCCTGCACAGGGCAAAGATTACGAAGTGAAGGACAAAGAAGCGGTCGAAATTTCTCTTCCGAGAATTGCCGGCAGCGAGCTGATTTCCGATGTCAAGGAAACGCTCCTGCAAATTCCCGCAGCCGATCCCGGCAATGTGATCGGCTATGAATACGATGAAGAAGAGCAGCCCCTGGTGCTGCAGGAAGTCTGGACCTTCCAGCGTGAAATTCCAGGCCGCGAATTGCATTATTCACTCCAGCTTCCATCTGGATGGGAATACAAAGCGTCCTGGATCAATTACGCCGAAGCCCAGCCTACGCAAAACGGCAACCAGTGGAACTGGGTCATCAACGATGTAAAGGCAATTCGCAAAGAAGCTGAGATGCCCCCGATCGAAGGCGTCGCAGGCCAGATGGTCATCTCTTTCTTTCCTCCCACGGGCAGTTCAGTGGGCAGTTTCAGCAGCTGGCGCGAAATGGGCAAGTGGTACGCAGGCCTGACCGCCGGCCGCCGTGATGCTTCCCCTCAAATCTCGCAGCAGGTTGCGACCCTCACCGCCTCCGCGCAGAGCCCGCTGGACAAGATGAAAGCTCTGGCTGATTTCGTGCAACATAATGTCCGTTATGTTGCCATCGAACTCGGCATCGGGGGCTGGCAGCCTCATCCCGCTTCCGACGTCTTCACCCACCATTATGGCGACTGCAAGGACAAAGCTACTTTGCTCAGCGCGATGTTGAGCCAGATTGGCATTGAGTCGTTTTATGTAGTCATCAACGCGGAGCGGGGATCGGTCACTCCCCAGACGCCGGCCAGCACCGGCGGATTCAACCATGTAGTCCTGGCCATCAAGCTGCCGCCGAATCTCTCCGATCCTTCGCTTGTGGCGACGATCGAGCATCCGCGCCTGGGAAAACTGCTCTACTTCGATCCCACCAACGAGCTCATCCCTTTTGGTGAAATTGGAGGCTACCTGCAGGACAATTACGGACTGCTCGTAACCGCCGAAGGCGGCGAACTTGTGGCATTACCGCGCCAGCCAACGGCGATGAACAGCATTGTGCGGGCGGGAAAGCTCACGCTCGATCCCAACGGCACCCTGAAGGGTGAAGTCACGGAAACCCGCCTCGGGGATCGCGCCTCAGGAGAGCGCTGGCGCCTGCGCAACATCGCCAAAAATACCGATCGCATCAAGCCGATTGAAGATTTGCTCGCCGGTTCTTTGTCTCTGTTTCGCATCACACAGGCCAGCATCACCAATCTCAATCAGACCGATCAGCCCTTCGGCTTCCACTATGCCTTTGAGGCGACCGACTATGCCAAGAATGCCGGCGGCCTCTTGCTGGTTCGCCCCCGCGTGCTGGGAGTTAAAACCAGCGGCATTCTCGAGACCAAGGAGCCGCGCAACTATCCCATTGAATTCGAAGGTCCGTCGCGCGACACCGATACCTTCGATATTGCCATTCCCGCAGGGTATGTTGTGGATGACCTGCCGCCAGCCGTCGATGCCGACTACAGCTTTGCCAGCTACCACGCCAAGAGTGAAGTGAAAAATAACGTGATTCACTACAGCCGCACGTTCGAGGTCAAAGAGCTCAGCGTGCCGGTCGCCCGTGCCGAGGAATTGAAGAAGTTCTACCGCATCATTGCCAGCGACGAGCGCAACACCGTGGTCCTCAAGCCGGGAGCGCAGTGAGAGCAGTGTCAGGTTTCGCGGTTACTGCGGAGCTTGCGCCAGCGTAGCAGCCGGCGGAGTTTCGGGACCAGCTAACGCTGGGGCTACCGGGGAACGCGGATCTTGCTGATCATTCTTTTTCGTGGCGGTCTGTATGCTTGTGCCTGCATAACTTTCAGGCGGATACCCTTTCGCCTGCACAATCGCCCAGTGCCACTCATCCCCTGGGCTCAAATCGAAATCTAACGGCGCACTGAAAATGGCTCGCTCCCAGGGTGGCGAAGCGGTTCGCATCCGATAGATGACGGTCACGTCGGGCTTCTTCTCCGGACGCACTTGCTGCAGGGGATCGGCTCCCATCGAAGAGACTCCATCTTCATCGCCACCCACCAGAGGCTCTCCAATTTCGAATGGACTCCGACTACCCGGCTTCCGCACTACGGTCAAAGCCACATCCAGTTCGCTCACATGCCAGTCCGTTCCGTTGAACACAGGTATGGTCAACGCATCTCCCTCGATTGTAGCCTTGCCCTGCACCTTGCTCACGAGATCGTCCGGAAGATCCATTTGCGAATACTGCCTGGACAGCAAAGATTTCACCTTCGGCGTGAAAGACAGGCTGCAGGTCACGTCAGGCGCAGAGATTTGAAAGATCTTTCCCGCTCCCGCCATCAGAAACCGCAGCGCAGAGCCCGGAGAGCGCCTGCTCTCCACCTGCTCCATCACCTGCGGCAGATTGTCGTCATCGATCACAGGCTGTGCCGGCGGATTCTTCTTGCGCAGGGTACGGGCAAAATCGCCCAATGGCATATCGTTCGGATCGTCCTGCGCAGACGCGCGCACCGGCACCAGTACCGCAAGCAAGACCGGCAGCACCAACAGAATTCTGTTTGCAGGAAGACGCATCGTGAATGCTCAGATCAAAAGACGCGGACTGCTCCCGCGCAGGCGCGCGAGGCCGGCGCAAGAAGTCTCTGAGCTCAATTGTATGGAGAGCAGGGCAAAACGAGGCAGGCAACGCCAAACGATGGTAATCGTACTTCAGGGTAGGGTAACAAGGGCGCGCGTTGACGAAATGGAAACGCAACGGGTGCGCGCGCCCAAGCTTGTGAAGAGCCCTCTTACAACAGCCCCTGCGACCGGAAACGTACGACTGGATCTGCTATCGGCAATGCTTGCCGTTTGAATATCCAACGGGCCACCGCAAAGCCTATCGCCGCATAACACAGATGCATGATCTTCATAGCACCCCCCCAATTCCGGCTCGACGTTTCATTGAAGGGGAGGACCACGTCACCTCTATCGGGAACAATAGCAACGCTCTTTAGACACCGATAGGGCACAACAGTGCCATCGAAATGGCACAGAAGTAATAGAAGTAATCAGGAAAGCAATCGCCTAAGCCGTTTGAAAGCGGGTTGCGGCTGCGGTCTTAGGTCTTAAGTCTTAGTTCTAAAACCTGCACGGCGTCAGATCAGGGGTTAGGTTCGGCGTTGAGCCTACGACCTAACCCCTAAAACAGCGATTGCTGGTTCGGTTCAATGAGCCGCGAGGGGCTCTTCGGTTACTCGTCCCGGCGGAGGCACCACCACCGTAGACAGGCTCCCCGCTGCCGCTAATTTCTGGAACGACGCCAGATCCCGCCGCTGGACGTCCTCCCATCGCGCAATGAATTCCCCGCTCTGCCGTTTCAGTTTCTCGAACTCACGGTACTCCGACTCGGTTGGCGCCGAGTCCGCTGTGCCCACGTCCATGGCGAGGTACGCCAGCTTGGCATCGAGTTGCGGAGGATACGCCAGCGAGTCTTCATTCGCGGTAATGTCCAGGTTGATGAGGTCCTCGCGGATCGCCACCAGCTTTTTCTCCAGATCGTCGGCTGCGGTGACGATGTTTTTTGCGCTCGCATTTTCCGGCAGTCGCCGCTTCAGCCCGGCTAATTGCGCCCGCACATCCTGGATCTGGTTGACCGTGTCATACACACGGCTCAACTCGTCGCGGGTGTCGAGCAGCAGCTTCAGTTGGGCTTCCAGGTCTTCCTGGCTCACCTTCACCCGCGGATCAAGCTTCAGCTCGAATGGCGCTGTCTGCGTCTGCGCGCCCACCGTTAGCCGCACCTGATATTTCCCTGGCACTGCCACAGGCCCGCGCGCCCCGCTGCCGTATTCGTAGAGATAATAACCGGGCACGTGGCGCGCCTCTTCATAGCGCAAGTCCCAAACGAAGCGGTTCAATCCCGCTTCAGGTTTGAGCTCCTTTTCAGGTTTCTTGTCGTCGGGATCGGGCGGCTCTTCCAGCGTGTTGGTCTCGGTGCTGGAATATTTGCGGATCACTTTTCCGGAAGCATCCAGGATTTCGAGCTTGGCTTCGGAGTCCGCCTTGGGAGCGTCTTTCAGGTAGTAGTAAATAATCGCCCCCGCCGGAGGATTCTGCCCTACGAGCTTCGAAACATGGCGCGGCCCGCTGGCACCGGCCTGAATGCGGTATGCCGTACCCGGCGTGTAGAGGAATAGATCTTTCTGCGCGATCTCGTCGCTGTACTGCCGCAGCGGCGTGAGGTCGTCAAGAATCCAGAAGGCCCGCCCGTGCGTGGCCACGACCAAATCGTTGTTCTTGATCTCCAGATCGTGAACCGGCGTGGTGGGCAGGTTCAACTGTATCGGACGCCAGTTCGCGCCATCGTTGAACGAAACGTAGATTCCGGTTTCGGTCCCGGCATACAGCAGCCCGCGCTTCTTCGGATCCTCGCGAACCACGCGCACAAACGCCGTGTCCGGAATTCCCTGCCCCAGCTTCGTCCACGTCTTTCCGTAATCGCTGGTCTTGTAGATGTAGGGATGCAGGTCATCGAACTGATGCCGGTCCACCGCAACGTACGACGTTCCCGCATCGAACGTTGAAGGATCAATCTGGCTGATGCGGCTCCACTCGGGCATATCTTTCGGAGTGATGTTGGTCCAGGTCTTGCCTTCATCTTTCGTCAGTTGGATCAAACCATCGTCGGTGCCAACCCAAAGCAATCCCTTGGTGACCGGCGACTCGGCCAGCGCGAAAATCGTGTCGTAGTACTCCGTGCCGGAATCGTCGAGCGTGATGGAGCCACCAGAAACTTTCTGCTTGGCCTTATCGTTGCGCGTCAGGTCGGGGCTGATCGCCTGCCAGTGGACGCCCCCGTCAGTCGTCTTAAACAACATCTCGCCGCCGTGATACAGCGTGTTGGGATCGTGCGGCGAAATCATCACCGGGGCGGTCCATTGGAAGCGGTGCTCAAGGTTGGCGGCTCCGTGCGCGTCGGAAAGTTCCGGCTGCTCCGTAATTGCCTTGATCTGGCCCGTGTGCCGGTCGTAGCGCGTGATCAGCCCCTGATAGTCCGCCGCATAAACAATGTTTGGGTCCAAAGGATAAGGCGCGATGTAGCCCGCCTCGCCGCCGCCCACGTCGTACCAGTCTCTGTTGTCGATCGTGCCATCGTCGCTGCGGCTGGCAATGGCGACGGTCCCGCTGTCCTGCTGGGGGCCGTACACGCGATACGGCGTGGCGTTGTCGGTGATCACGTGATAGAACTGCGCCGTGGGCTGGTTATCCTGCAGGGTCCAGTTCTTGCCGCCGTCCAGAGTCACCGTCACTCCGCCGTCGTTCGATGCGATCATGCGCCGCGTGTTCTGCGGATCAATCCACAAGCCGTGATTGTCGCCGTGCGGCACATGAACTTTGTTGAACAGATGTCCGCCGTCGGTGGACTTGTAGGCGTCCACATCCATGATGTAGAGCGTATTTTCGTCGCGCGGATCGGCGATGACGTGCATGTAGTACCAGGGCCGCTGCCACAAGCTGTGGCTGGGATTCACCAGTTGCCAGTTTTCGCCGCCATCATCGGAACGATAAAGCCCGCCATCGGGATTGTGGGCTTCAATGAGCGCGTAGACGCGATCGGAATTCGCGGCGACTGCTACGCCAATTTTCCCGTACGGTCCTTTGGGAAGGCCGTGCTCCTCGAGATGCTTCCAGGTGGTGCCGCCATCGGCCGAGCGATATAAGCCGCTGCCCGGGCCGCCGCTCTCCATGCTCCACGAGGTGCGCCGCGCCTGCCAGAGCGCGGCAAACAAAATGTTCGGATTGTGCGGATCGAACGCAACGTCGATGCCGCCCGTGTTTTCGTCTTTGTAGAGAACCTTGTCCCAGGTCTTCCCGCCGTCCATTGTTCGGAAAATGCCGCGCTCGACATTTGGACCATAGGGATGCCCCAGCGCCGCGACGAAAACGATGTCCGGATTCGCCGGATTGATGATGACCTTACCGATCGCCCGCGAATCGCGCAGGCCCACGTTTTTCCACGTCTTGCCGCCGTCTAGCGTCTTGTACACGCCATCGCCGTGCGAGATGTTGCCGCGAATGCAGGCCTCTCCCGTGCCCACATAGAGCACGTTGTGATTGGAGTTCGCTACGGCGATGCTGCCGATCGAGGACGTCCCCTCTTTATCAAATACGGAGGTCCACGTCATGGCGCCGTCAGTCGACTTCCACACTCCACCGCCAGTCGCGCCGAAATAATAGGTGGTCGGATCGCCGGGAATGCCCGCAGCGGTCAGTGACCGCCCGCCGCGGAACGGCCCGATCAGGCGGTACTTCATTCCTTTGAATGCTTTCTCTTCCGGCTTGGTGGATTCGGCAGTGTCAGTGTCGCTGGCATTGGGCGTGGGTGCAGGCTGGTTGGCCTGAGCGGCCGGCGCAGGCTTGACCGCTTTGGATTGCCGCTCGGGCTTGGTTTGCGCAAAACTCAGTACGGCGATGAACGTGAACAATGCAGTGGCAAGAATCAGACGCACACAAAACAAGGCATTCTTTGAGCCCATGTTGAGGGTATCTCCGGGGAAGATGTAAACGATTCAGCTATGGTAATCCTGGAAAGGCCCGCTGCAAAGGGCAGTTCGCCACTTCGCCCTGTTGGGCGGGTCCGCATGAGCCGTACTGACCATTGCCGCTGCCCTTCAACTCTTTTCTGCCAGCAGCACTCGCTTCGCGGTCGCCAGTTGCTTGCGCTCCGCCGTCTCGACCGTGGGATAGGCGAGATGCAGCGATTCCAGCGTCTCCACGATGACGCTCGAAATCACCAGGCGGGAAAACCACTTGTTATCGGCTGGGACCACGTACCACGGGGCGCGCTTGGTGGCCGTATTGCGGATCATGTCTTCGTACGCATCCTGGTAATCGTCCCAGTACTTGCGTTCGTGTATGTCACCGGCCGAGAACTTCCAATTCTTCTCCGGCTCGTCCAGGCGCTTGAGGAATCGCTTCTTCTGCTCTTCCCGGGAGAGATGCAGGAAGAACTTGCGGATGACGGTCCCGCTCCGGTCCAGGTGGCGCTCAAAACTGCAGATGTCTTCAAAACGCTCCTTCCAGATTTTCTTGCCCGCCAGCGATGGCGGAGTCTTCTCTTTGTCGAGAAGTTCCTGGTGCACCCGCACCACCAGCACCTCTTCATAGTAGGAGCGGTTGAAGATTCCGATGTGCCCGCGCTCCGGCAAAACCCGGGTCGTGCGCCAAAGAAAATCGTGCTGCAGTTCCCGTTCGGAGGGAGCCTTAAAGGAATGCACCTCGCAACCCTGCGGATTCACCCCTGACATGACGTGCTTGATGGCTCCATCTTTTCCCGCCGCGTCCATCGCCTGCAAGATCAGCAACAGCGACCAGTGGTCGTCCGCATAAAGCTTGTCCTGCAGCTCCGCAGTTCGCGCAACCCCCTCCTGCAGCGCCTCGGCGGCGTGCTCCTGGGAGTGCCAGCGCCAGGTGTCCGCCGGGTCGAAGTCTTTCAGCTTGAAATGTTTCCCATGGTTCACTCGGAATCGGTCCGCCAGCTTGGCAGTGTTCATTCGTTCGCTCCTAAACGCTTTCCTGATCCCACCATAACAGTATTTGAAGAAGCATCCATAGAATCCGAGCGGTAATGATACGATTCGCAGCAAGCGATTTTGAACCGCCGCTGACAACTTTGAACGAGCCTTGCATTCGTGGGTTGTAAGGAGTCTTGATGAAACCTCTTGCTATTACTGGAATCTTGCTCATCATTTTAGGGATTCTCTCGCTCACAGTTCCACTTCCTCATCAGGAAAAGCACGGTGTGAGCATCGGCGACGCAAAGATCAGCGTCCAGACGGAAAACAGCGAGCGCCTTCCACCCATAGTTGGAATTCTTCTCGTGGGCGGCGGTGTACTGGCACTGGTCCTCGGAATGCGCAAGGCTTAGCTCCTGGTCGCTGCAGTTCAGCGCAAGCGGCGCTTCAGCGCCGCGTTGGGAGCGTACCAGCTTTAGGCCATGGAATTCGATTGAGGCTCTCCGCTTGTTCGAATCTGATTTCCTCACATGTAACGCAGCGAGCACGAAGGCGTATCGAGAGCTCTTATCGCAGGCCGCCCAGTTGATCTGCGAGGCGTTACCAGATCGGCCGTATTCAGGCAAAAGCCCGGCCGAACTGGCGCATCTGATCAATACCGATTTCCTTCCCGCACTCGAATCTTCGCCCGAGCAGATCGCGGCCACGCTCCGCGCGGTAATCGAAAACTCGATCAACGTCAGCCATTCCCATACCGCGGCTCACCTGCACTGCCCGCCCTTGCTGGCAGCCTTGGCAGCCGAAGTTGTGATCAGCGCGTTGAACCAGTCGATGGATTCGTTTGACCAAGCGCCCATGGCCACGATGGTCGAGCAGAAACTCATCCGCTGGCTCTGCACGGAAGTGGGCTTGCCGTCTGGCGCAGATGGCACGTTCACCACCGGCGGCTCGCAATCCAACTACATGGGCTTGCTGTTGGCACGCGACACTTTTCTTCAGCGGATGTGGAAGTGGTCGGCGCAGAAATCTGGCCTGCCGCCTGAGGCCCGCCAGTTGCGGATTTTGTGCTCCGAGGTGGCTCACTTCACGGTGGAAAAGTCGGCGGCGCAGCTGGGCCTGGGAACTGATGCTGTGGTTCGCATATCCGTGGATGATCACTTTCGGATGCAGGCCGGCGCCCTGAGAGACGCGCTAACTCAGCTCCATGAGCAGCAGCTGCTGCCAATGGCCATCGTGGCCACGGCAGGAACGACCGACTTCGGATCGATTGATCCGATCGAAGAACTGGCGGCGATCGCGCAGGAGGCAGGTCTATGGCTTCACGTTGACGCAGCCTACGGCGGAGCGCTGCTGTTTTCTGCTCAACATCGCGACCACCTGAGCGGTATCGAGGCGGCCGACTCGTTGTCGATCGACTTTCACAAGCTATTCTGGCAACCGATTCCGTGCAGCGCGTTCCTGGTTCGAGATTCGCGCAACTTCGACTGCATGAAGATGCACGCCGACTATCTCAACCCCGAACTGCACGAACAGGAAGGCATCCCGAACCTGGTGACCACGTCGCTGCTCACCAGCCGCCGCTTTGACGCGCTGAAGCTATGGATTTCGCTGCAAGCTCTGGGACGCGAGAAACTCGGCCGCATGATCGATCGCACGATGGCATTAGCCAACCAAGCAGCGAAGGTGATCCGGAGGACGCCGCAACTCGAACTGGTCGCGGAACCGCAGTTGAGCACGGTCGTATTCCGCTATTTGCCTTCGGCATCCAACGTCGATGCCGACAGCATTAACCAGCAGGTTCGCCAGCGACTGTTCAATCTCGGACGCGCCGTGGTTGGCCACACGCGCGTTCGCAACCGTCAATGCCTGAAATTTACCTGCATGAATCCAGCAACCAGCGAATCGGAATTGGAGGAATTGATTTCGCTGATTGCCCGGCAGGGAAAAGAGTTGGAAACAGCGCGCCCTCCTAAATAGCTGATTAGGCGTGAATTTACTGGGATGTGTACATACAGTGTTGTAAAAGTGTTCCTGCAGGAACACTTTTTCCACAGGCTTAAATGTGATTTGAATCACACTCCGACTTGTTTCCCGCTGACGGATGGCAATTGTGCCTGCTGCCAGGCGTCAAATCCGCCGACCACGTTGATGACGTGCCTGAAGCCTGCGCGCTGCAGCAGACTGCTGGCGACCATGCTGCGGTATCCGCTCTTGCAGTGCACTGCCAGCGGCGCGTCATGATCGATTTCCGGCGGAGACACCCTGAAATTATCCAGCGGCCACCAGATCGCGTCTTCGATGTGAGCCACATCCCACTCGGGCTCGCGCCGCACGTCCAGCACTTGCAAGCTGCCGGATGGCAATTTGGCCTTCAGGTCGGCGACAGTGATCTGCGCGATGGTCGCAACCGGAAGACCGGCCTGCTTCCAGGCGGCGACGCCTCCAGCAAGATAGCCGTCCAGGGCTTCGATGCCGACGCGCGCCAGCCGCGTGCGCGCTTCGTCAACCTGCGCGTCGGTTGCGGCAATCAATACCGGATGCGACGACAATCCGAACACCGTGCCGGCCCACGACGCAAATTGCCCGGAGAGCGCGATGTTGACCGATCCGGGCACGTGGCCCGCGGCGAAGGCATCGCCCGGGCGGACGTCTAAGGCGATCTCTCCCTCCTTCAACATCTTCTCCAACTCTCTGGGCTCGATGGCGCGCAGCGGCGGCAACTCCGCCAGCGCCGAAGCGCCGGTGCGGTTGATCTCAGCATCTTTCGCGAAATATTCCGGGCGCGTGGGCAGATGACTGGTCAGCTGCGAGATGAACTCTTCCCTGCTGTCGATCTGCAGCGCGTAATTGGTGAGCCGCTCGGTGCCAATCGTGGACGAGCGCTCCGCCCGCATATTCTTTCCGCAAAGGGAACCCGCGCCATGCGCGGGATAGACCAGCACGTTGTCGGAAAGCGTAAGGAGCTTTTGATGCAGGCTGTCGTAGAGCAATCCGGCTAATTGTGCTGGCGTATGCCGCGGCGAGAGGTCAGGCCGGCCGACGTCGCCGATAAAAAGCGTGTCGCCGGTCAGCACCGCCCAAGGCGAGTTCGATTTCTCGTGGTCGGTCACCACTAGGCAAATGCTCTCGGGCGTGTGACCAGGCGTCTCGAGGATGCGGATGGAAGCCTTGCCGAACTTGAGTTCGAAGCCGTCGCTGACATCCACATGCGGAAAGGTTGCGCCGGCCTGCGCCCCCATATAGATCTGCGCGCCGGTGCGCGCCGCCAGTTCCCGGTGACCGGACACAAAATCGGCATGCAGATGGGTCTCGAAGATGTGTCGGATCGTGACGCCATGCTCGGCTGCGGCTTTGAGGTACAGATCGACATCGCGCTGAGGATCGACCACTACAGCCTCACCCTCGGAGGCCAACAGGTAGGAAGCATGCGCGAGACAGCCGAGGTAGAACTGCTCGAAGTACATAGGAAACTCCTGGCACCGCCGAAAGATGTTAGACCAAAAATGGCGGCAGCGCTACAGGAGGAAGTGAGGGAAAATCAGGCGGGCAACGGGGTAATGAACTCTAATCCAAAACAGAAGCCATTGCGCGAGCGCACGATGGCGGGCATGCGCGAGGGGGAAGGAGTATCGAATTCAACCTCCAGCAGATCACCGGGATTGAGCAGGATTCCCGCGTAGAGAACCATGCCGCCCTGGCTGATTTCGGTGCCGCGGCCTTCAACCACGGTGGTCGAGAAGCCCTTGGAGGTGACTACCCGGACGGGCAGGTCGACGGGCATTCTTTCCCAACGGCGCGTTTTGGCAGAATCAGACATTGTCCAGAAATGATCTACCGGGCTGGTGCTTTCCTTCAAATTACGAAAGTGACTTGGCTTATTGGGTTGAGACTCAGGGTTTTGCGGGAGCGTCCTGCATCTTGTGGCGGGGGCGGTACCACTTGAAATACACCAGGGCGCCAATCGATCCCACGACCGCCAGGGCAATGAGCGCGTACAGGAAAGGTTTGTAGTAGCGGCTGAACCAACCCACGATGGCCGTGCCATAGATGTGACCTAAAAAGGCGAGGGCGAAGAAGCGAATGCCTCGTCCGATGGCCAGCGCGGAAAGAAATTTTCGAGGCGGATATTGCATCACGCCCGCCGCCATCAGCACCGGGACCATGGGAAACGGAGGCGGCAGGATAGCGCCGACCAACACGGTAGAGAAACCGCCCTTGGCGAACCGGTCATACACTTTCTGGACGCGCTTCTTGCTGACCTTCTTCTCAAGTTCTTCCTTGCCTCCTTTTTTGGCCAGGCGGTAAGTGATGTAACCGCCGGCCACCGCTCCCACCACGGCCATAAAGGCGTAATAGAACCACCATTCAGGATGATGAGCGGCGAGCAAGATGACGAAGAAGTCCATGCCGCCGGGGATGGGGATCACCGAGTTGTCGACGAGGCCAATGACAATCAGACCTGGACCGCCAAGCCGGAGAAGCCACGTCCAGGTACCGCTCCTGCTCACAATGAGGCCGATGGCGCGCAGAGATGGATCCTCCCCCTGGTTCTTAGTAGCCAGTTCGGGCAACGGCGATGCCGGGAAAAGTGGTTGCTGCCAGGGAGTGGAGCGGTGAGCGCACTTTATGCGGAGCTAGAGCACTGGCCTCGCACCCGTGCCCTTGACCTCGGAGCCGTATGCCTTCAGGTCGCCGATCACGAGCCAGTAGGCGAGCACTCCGGCTAGCAACACGATCGAGGCGAGTTCAAAACCTGGGGCGTATGATCCGTACGATCTGATCAGGAATCCCTCGGCAAGCGGGGCAACAATTCCGGCGAGATTTCCTGCGAAGTTTTCCGCCCCGGTCCAGATTCCCACCGCTTCCGCTGGGGCACAGGACTGGAGAATCGCGAGAAGGTTTCCCGTCGCAAGCCCGACCAGGGAAGCTCCAATGAGCAGCCAGATCGCGATGGCAACATGGGCCGTGCGCATGGCCGCGATGAGAAAGATACCCATGCTGAAGGCGACCGTAACAATGCCTTTGCGCGTGATGGTTTCGTCCCAGCCGCGGCGGATCAAGCTGTCGGCGATCCATCCGCCAATTGGTTCGGCAATCCCGAACATGAAGAACGCGAGGGAAGCATAAAATCCTGCTTGCACGATGCTGAGCTGGCGAACTGTGACGAGGTAGTCGGGCAACCACGTAACCAACGCATACCAGTAATAATCAAAGCAGAAGAATCCCAGGCATATTCCCAGTAAATTGCGATTGAACAAACTGCGAACGGCATGACGCGATCCCGGGTCGGGCGAAGGCAAGTTGGCGTCCGCTGTCTCCAAGCGGCGGGGAAACACTCGGAACCAGGGTGCAATCCAGGCTAGCGCTACGAAGCCGAGAATCAGGAAAGTGCGGCGCCATCCAAAATGAACCAAGAGCCAAGGGACGAGAATGCCTTCGAGGACCAGTCCGGTTCGGGTGCCGAAATCGAAGATGCCGGAGGGCAGGCCGCGCTCCTTCCGGGAAAACAACAAACTTACGATCTTCGTTCCGCCGGGCAGATAAATGGATTCTCCAACACCCAGGAGAATGCGAAAAAACAGCAACGCGATAAAGCTGCGGGCCACGCCCGTAAGGGCCTGAGCGAATGACCAGATGGTGAACGCGGCGGCATAGAACCAGCGCAAATTGAAGCGGTCGGCGCACCAGCCAACAGGAATTTGCATCAAGGCGTAGGACCAGAAGAAGGAAGACAGCAGCAGGCCCTTGCTTTGCGATGTGAGATGAAAATCTCTTGAAATGAGCGGGAGCGCGAAGGAAATGGCGGCGCGATCCAGGTAATTGATGAGCGATGCGGTGAATAGCAAACCGATAATCCACCAGCGCCGCTTGTGAGAAGAGTCTGACACGTTCATTCTTCCGAGAGGATCGTCAGGCTCTGCCGCTCGAAAGCAGGAGGCAGCAGGCCATTACTTGCCGGAGGCGGTTGAGTCCCAAACGATCTTGCCGCCGACGAAAGTTTTCAACACTTTCACGTCCCTGATTCTTTCTGGCGCGATGGAAAAGATATCGTCGCTAAGTAGAACCATATCGGCCAGTTTTCCCGGCGTGATGGATCCCTTTTCGTTTTCCTGAAACTCAGCATAGGCGGATCCCATGGTGTAGGCTTCGACCGCTTCGGCCACAGTGAGTTTCTGCTCCGGAAACCAGCCGTTGGGATTCTTGCCATCCAAAGTAGCGCGGGTGACGGCAGCATAAACGGTCAACACCGGGTCGAGCGGGGCAACTTCCCAATCGGTGCCGAAGGCAAGCCGGACACCGTGATCCAGGAAGGTGCGGAACGCATAGGTGCGGCTGGCCCGGTCGTGCCCGATCCGCGATTCCGCAAAGCGACCGTCATCGATCGCATGGTAAGGCTCGACGGATGCGATCACATGCAGTTGCGCGAAGCGATCGAAATCCTTGGCCGCCATGTGCTGGGCATGTTCAATGCGCAGGCGGCGGTCGGCTTCTCCATGGGCCTTGATCAGGTCCGCATAAAGATCAAGGATGGTCGAAATACCCTCGTCGCCGATGGCGTGCGTGCAGATCTGCAGTCCGGCCGCATCGGCTTTCAGATAGCGATCGCGCATGAGCGAGGTCGGATGCATCTCGTCCGACAGCAGGCCACGGTTATTTCCTTGATTCAGGAATGGTTCATAGAAGTACGCCGTACCCGAGCCGAGCGAGCCATCGGCAAAGGCCTTCACGGCTCCAATCCGTAGGTACGGACCACCGAAGGCATGCCCGATCCCAAGTTTTGCTTGGTCGTCAACGTTGGTTATGAGAGGAGCGGCATAGATTCGGGTGGTCAGCTCGCCTCTCTGCAAGAGTTCGGCGTAAACCGCAATATCGTCGTAGTCCGCGACCATGTGCTGCGCGCTGGTTACACCGACGGAGGCTGCGTAAGCCAGCGCTCGCTTGACGATTCGCAGGCGCTGGGCGTGCGAAAGGGGTGGGATCACTTTATCGATGTAATCCGTCGCCGCATCTTTCAGTGCGCCGGTGGGATTGCCCTGCGCGTCACGAACAATCCTGCCGCCAGGGGGATCGGGCGTCTTAGAGGTAATGCCGGCCAGCCGCAACGCCACCGAATTTGCCAGACCCATGTGCCCGTCGTAGCGGCTGACGAACACAGGAGTGTCGGGGGTGAGACCGTCGATAAGCTCTTTGGTTGGAAGGTTGGAGGGGTTCCACTTGGTTTCGTCCCAATTGCCTCCGGTGATCCATTCCCCCTTGGGCGTTATCTTGGCGCGATCGGCGATGCGGCGCGCAAATTCTTGCGGACTCGAGGCATCGTTGAGCTGGACGCTGTCCAATTGCTTGCCGCCGGAGACAAAATGCAGATGGGCATCATTGAACCCGGGAAGCAGGAGTTTGCCTCCGGCATCGATCACCCGAGTATGCGGCCCGCGCCAGGCATCCACATCGGCGCTCGAGCCAAGGGCAACAATGCGTTCTCCAAGCACCGCGACCGCTTCCGCCGAAGGCATGGACTTGTCCACGGTCCAGATTTTCGCGCCGGTAATAATCAGATCGGCAGCGGGTTTGGATTGAGCTGGGGTTTGTCCGGGCAGCACGACGCCATAGAGGACGACCATCAGGCAGAACAAGAGTTTTTGACGATTCATGAGAGTGATGGCAGAAAACAACGCCTCCAGGTTCTTGTTTATGGAAAATTCTTGTCTCGATACGTATCTTTTCCACCCATGACGGTGAGCAGAACTTTCGTCGTCAGAATTTCGGCGGGTGAGATGGTGAGAATGTCTTTGGACAGGACAACGAAATCCGCCAGCTTTCCGGGAGTGATGGTTCCGCGGACATTTTCATCGAAGCTGGCATAGGCGCCGTCTCGGGTGAAGTGTCGCAGGGCGGCTTCCACCGAGATCCGTCCTTGCGGATACCAGCCGCCGGGCGGAGTTCCCTCTGGAGTCATCCGAGTCACCGCGCAATAGATCGCCGGCAACGGCTCGAATGGAAAGACGCCCCAATCACTGCCGAATGCTTGCACTGCGCCGGCGTCGTCATAAATCTTGAATGAATCGGCGTGCGATGCGCGCTCTGGACCGAGCAGAGGAGCGAAGTTCTCCAACACCGTCGCGTCAGGGCTCGCGAACATGGCTTGCGTGGAAGCGATCACGCCCAATTGCTTGAAGCGAGGCAGATCGGCAAGCAGAGGAACTTCCGCATGTTCCACGCGATGGCGACGGCCGGTGGTGCCATTGGTTTTGGCCGCGTACTCGAAGGCGTTCAGGGCCATGTTGATGGCTTTGTCGCCAATCGCATGCAACATGACTTGAAAACCTTCTTTGTCATAAAGGGCGACGGTCTGGTTCAGGTCGTCCTGCTCCCAGAAAGGAATTCCGGTGCCTCCGCCAACGTAAGGCTCGAACATGGCGGCAGTCCTTGCGTCGACGGTTCCGTCCAAAAATCCCTTGATGGCCCCGAATTTCAACAATGGGCCTCGGAATGTATCGCGCAGCTTTTTATAGGGCGCCAAATCTGCGTCGGTCAAAGGCTTCTGGAGCTTGTGATTGGCCGGGGCGCCGCCATCCTTGGGCAAGATGAGCGGAGCAAAACGAAAACGCAGTTTCAAAGCACCTGCAGCCGCGGCGCGCTCGAAAACCGGAAATGTTTCCAGACTCGTGGCGGCATCTTGCACCGCTGTGAGGCCTGCGGCCGCGGCTTCGTCCATGTGCTGAAGCAGGGATTCGTACTCGTCTTCCAGAGTCCGGTGCGGAATCTTGCTGAAGATCAAATCCTGAGCAGCCTCTTTGAACTCGCCGGTCGGCTCGCCATTTTTTCCTTTCATGATGTGGCCGTTCGGCGGGTCTGGTGTGGAACTGGTAACGCCCGCAATCTGCACCGCCTTCGAGTTCCCGAATCCCATGTGTCCGTCTCGTTCGAGCACGTAGACGGGACGGTCGGAGATCACCTCGTCGATATATTTCTTGTCGACTGTCTGATTAGGAAAAGCTGAATAGCCCCAACCGTGACCGGTGATCCAGGGCAACGAGGGATGAGCCTTGGCGAAATCCAGCAGGCGTTGCTGAAACTCTTTGAGAGTCTCGATCCCGTGCAGGTCAACTTCATTCACCGAGCGCCCGGGAAAGTGGAGATGAGAATCCTGGAACCCCGGAACAACGAGGCGTCCTTGAAGATCGATGGTTACAGTGTCAGGGGCTGCGAGGGTTTTGATTTCCTCGTCGCTGCCAACTGCGAGAATCTGGTCGCCGCCCACCGCCAGAGCGCGGGCTTGGGGGTGAGACTGGTCCTCAGTCCAAATCTTTCCATTCAAAAAGATCCGATCGGCGTGCCGTACGGGTGCCTGAGCAAGCGAATAGACGCTCACCAAGGCGGCTGCAATCATTGTTTGCCAGAACTTTTTCGCCAGCCTCAGCCTCATGGAACACACCTTCTTTGCCCGAGCAGGAGAATAACGGTGAATGGGCTCGGCTGGAAGAAAAAAATCCTGACCTGAACCTGTGCTGGTCAGACACCTACCCTGAAGTTGTGACCGGGGTTCATGTTGGCAAGTCCTGGATCAGAATCAGGAAGAATGAATGCGGTTGCGAACCATTTGTGAGATTCGGTGTGTTGGTGGTTGCTTTCCACACGTTGACCCGCGTCCCTTGCCCCTGCTACCGTCATATGTTTGCCCTCCGGCGCGCAGCCGGTTCTGTGGGGCGGTAGCTTCCCTGCATCAATCGCCGGATTTTGGGGAACCAATTCCTCAGGAGATTCGCTCATGCCTGCCATCAAATTCCGTGGAGTCGACTTCCTCCAATACGATTCGCTTCTCACCGACGAAGAAAAGCTTGTCCGCGACACCACGCGCAAGTTCATTGAAGACAACCTGATTCCCATCATCGAAGAATGCAACCGCGCCGGCCGCTTCCCGCGCGAGTTGGTGAAGCCCATGGCCGACCTGGGATTCTTTGGCGCGTCGCTCAGGGGATACGGCTGCGCCGGGATGGGCAACGTCGAGTACGGGCTGATGACGCAGGAACTCGAGCGCGGCGACTCGGGCGTGCGCAGCTTTGTCAGCGTGCAGTCGGGGCTGGTGATGTATCCGATCTACGAATTTGGCAGCGACGAGCAGAAAAATACGTGGCTGCCGGCGATGCAGAAAGGCGAGAAGCTGGGCTGCTTCGGCCTGACCGAGCCCGATTTCGGATCGAATCCCGGCGGCATGCGGACGCGCGCGCGCAAGGTGGGCAACGAATATGTGATCAATGGCGAGAAGATGTGGATCACGTCGGGAACGATTGCCGACGTCGCCGTTATCTGGGCGAAAGTCGAGGATGAAAAAGATCGCGTCCGCGGGTTCCTGGTGGAGACCGACCGGCCCGGTTTCAAGGCCGATGATATTCATGGCAAGTGGTCGCTGCGCGCGTCGGTCACATCAGGCCTCTCGCTGCAGGATGTGCACGTGCCGGCGTCGAACCTGTTGCCCAAAAGCGGCGGGTTACGCTCTCCGCTGATGTGCCTGAACCAGGCGCGCTACGGCATTGCCTGGGGCGCGGTGGGCGCGGCCATGGCCTGCTACGATTGCGCGCTGCAATATTCGCTGCTGCGCAAGCAGTGGCGCGACCAGCCGATTGCATCGCATCAACTCGTGCAGGACAAGCTCACGTGGATGATCAGCGAGATTACCAAGGCACAGTTGCTCGTGCTGCAGGTGGGCCGACTGAAGGATGCAGGCAAGGTGGAACCGCAACACATCTCAATGGCCAAGCGGAACAATGTCTGGATGGCGCTGGAGTGCGCCCGGTTGTCGCGCGATATTCTCGGGGCCAACGGCGTGGCCGACGATTATCCGATCATGCGGCACCTGATGAATCTTGAGTCGGTGAAGACCTACGAAGGCACGCACGACGTGCATTCGTTGATCATCGCCCAGAGCATCACGGGGATTGACGCGTTTTAGAATCGGGGAGCTGTTAGCCTTTAGCTCTTAGGCTTTTAGCTAAAAGCCAAGAGCTCTTACCCGATGAAAGCAGGTCAGACTTCTCCGCGTCCTCAGCGAATCCTCTGCGAACTCTGCGGTAAAAGCTTTTAACCGCAGAGTTCGCAGAGAACCGCGCGCGGAGAACGCCGAGAAATTCGGCCGTTTTTAACCGGTGAAATTGAACAGACAGCGTCGGATCGCGACTGCAGTGGGCTTCCTCTCCGGAGTGCTCGCCTGCCTGGATGCGATGCGTGATGCAAAGGTATTTTGGCCGCCGGAGGCGTTGTGGCAAGTGTTGCGGCATCCGCAGCGGCTGGAAATGGCTGGCGGCATCGCTTTGATTGTGGTCACGCTGGTGATTTCGGTCGTGCAGGGCCGAGAGCGCTGAGGTGAATCGCAGGAGCGTTCGTCAAGGTGAACCCTTGAGCCCCTGCCATTCACGCTTCCCTAGCCGTACATCTCTTCCAGCAGTTCGTAAGCGCGGCGCAGGTGTGGAACGACAATGCTGCCGCCTACTACGAGAGCCACGTTCAAGGCTTCTTCCTGCTCAGCGCGGGTTACGCCCAGGCGATATGCCTGGATCGCGTGATAGAAAATACAATCGTCGCAGCGCAGACAGGCGGAGCCGACCAATCCCATTAATTCTTTTGTCTTGGCCGAGAGCGCGCCTTCCAGATAGGTGTTGTGGTCGATGTTGTAGAAGCGCTTGACCAGGAAATTATTCGCCTTGTCCACATTGGCATTGAGGCGCTCGCGGGAGTCGAGGAATTTGCGCGCGGTCTCGCTCTTCTCGGAAACATATTTCTCGGTGAACAGATAAGTGGGTTCCTTGCGCTCAGGGGTCGAACGCTCAGAGGCTGGACGTTCCGCAACGGCTGTAGTTTCGCTGGTGGTTGTTGCCATGGGCAAATAGTAGCAAAGAAACATGCCGCTTACACCAAGAGTTCACAGAGGGGCGGACCATGCCACAAAGATCACGCGGTGGGCTTATCGCGCGGTGGTTCCACGGCAAGAAATTCCTCCGCAAATCGGCGCGCATAATCTTCGAGTAACGCCGGAATCCGGCGCGGGTCGGCAGAGCGCAACACCAATCCCGCATGATGATGTTTCTTGATCCGCAGGTACACTTCGGGATCGTGATACGCGGAGGTGTCGGGATTTTCCTGACGCGCCAGCGAAAGGATTACGCCAGCGTATTCCTCGCGCAGGGGCGGCAGCTTGTACGTACCGTCGCCGCCGGAAATTTCGATGCGCGCCCACTCGCGCCACAGATTAAGGCCGGTCGCGGCCTCGACCATCTCGCTGATGTAGGCGCCGCCGACGCGCGCGGCGCATTCCAGAAAATAGAATTGACCTCCGGCGTTCGCCCGGATAAATTCCGCATGGGCCACACCCCGGACCAGGCCGAGGGCCGCCATCAAGTCTCGGTTGATTTCCCGCAATAGCGAATCCTCCGCGCTGCCTCTCGGAACGGTGTAGGTCGTGAACACTCCTCCATGGGCCACGTTCATGGGCGGCTTGCCGTACTGGCTCACATTGGCAAAGACCACTTCCTTTTCGCTGATCACCGAATCCACATGAAAGACCTCGCCCGGAACAAACTTCTCCACCAGATACATGGACTGCTTGTCGCCCAGGTTCTCCAAAATCGGCCAGAGCTCGGCGGGATCGTGGATTTTCTTGATGCCAATCGCGGAGGCCTCCTGCCGCGGTTTAAGAACCCAAGGCCCGGGCACATGGGCGAAGTAGTAGCGGATGTCTTCGTGATTCACGACCGGAACGAAATCGGGCACGCGGATATGACGCTCGAGGGCGCGCATGCGCATGGCCAGCTTGTCACGGAAATAGCGCATGGTGGTAAGGCCCATGCCCGGGATGCGCAGATGCTCGCGCAGAGTCGCGGCGGTCTCCATGTCGAATTCATCGAGGGCAACGATGCGGTCGAGCTTCTGCTGGCGAGCCAGATGGGACACCGCGTTCACGATGTCGGGGAGCGGAATATCCTCGGGAAGATAGAAGGTATTGTCGAGGCTCTCGCGAGGCCAGTCGGCGTTGCGCAGCTTTTCGGCTGTGAGCAAGACAACGCGGCAGCCCTGGCGCTTGCACTCGCGCATGAACTCCTGCCCTTTTCATAGGTCGTAATGCAAAGGAAAGTCAGCGGGCGCGCGTCGGCCATCGGCTTGTCCGATCAGGGATAGGAGCATACCACGCGCCTCTGCAGCCCCGAACAAAAACGATTGGGCGAATCCTGTATTTTCATTCTCCGCGCGCTTGGTTTATAGTCTCAACCCGGCGCGATGGAAAAATTCACTTCCTTCAAACCAGTATCAGGCCCATAGGAGAAAGCCATGGCAACCCAGACTCGCCCCGAAGGCAAAGCCCGTATCTTTGGGGAAAACATTGAGAGCGACCTCGCATCGCGGTTTCTGCGGGTCGTGGAAGTGGCGGCGATCGCCTCCGCCCGGACGATGGGACAGGGAGAACGCAAGCTCAGCGACCAGGTTGCTACCGAAGCCATGCGCAAGACGATGGATTCGATCCCCATGCGCGGCTGCATCGTCATTGGAGAGGGCGAGCGTGACGAGGCGCCCATGCTTTACATCGGGGAAAAAGTAGGGGCCGAATTTCCGGATGGGACCGAAGTTCCCGAGGTTGATATCGCGGTCGATCCCCTGGAAGGAACGAACTTGTGCGCCACCGGTGCGCCGGGCGCGATCACGGTGCTGGCTGCGTCTGAGCGCGGCGGCCTGCTGCACGCGCCCGATTGCTACATGGACAAAATTGTCGTGGGCCCGTCGTGCAAAGACGCCGTCTATATCGATGCCCCGGTCTCGCATAATCTCAAAAATATTGCGCGCCGGCTGGATCGAAGGGTGGAGGATCTTGTCATCATCGTGCTGGACCGCCCGCGTCACGAGAAACTGATTGCCGACATCCGAGCGACGGGCGCCCGCATTCGCCTGATTGGCGATGGCGACCTTTCTGCCGGCATCGCAGCAGCGGTCATCGGCACGGGCGTGCATGCGGTCATGGGATCGGGAGGCGCACCCGAGGGCGTGATTACCGCTGCGGCGGTTCGCTGCCTGAACGGCTACATGCTGGGGAGACTAGTGATAAAGCCTGACCAGGAAGAGCGGCTCGAGCGCATGGGAATCAAAGATAAGAACCGCATCTACGAAGCCGAGGATCTGGCGCCGGGAAAGCAGTTGATTTTCGCGGCCACCGGCGTGACCGACGGCGCACTGATGAAGGGCGTGCGCTTCTTCGGAGAAGGCACCCGAACTTCATCGGTCATTCTGACGCTGCGCACGGGCAAGGTGCGGTTCGTGGAGAGCATCCACCTCGAGAAAGGGCCGGACGTGAAGGTGCGGTTCGCATAATTGCGAGGTATTAGATCCGAGGGATTCGGCGTTAAGCATCGTCGGGCATATGCCGCCGAAGAGGCGGCACCGAAGACCTAAAACCGGCTCGCTCACTTTAGATATTCCGAATCCTTCTTCAAGTCTTCCGGGATTGGTGGAAACGGGGGCCACTCCTGCGAATATCCCTTGAGCAGCGGGGTCGCGACTTCCGAGCGCAGGGTGCCATCGTGCACAGCGAATTTGTGAGGATGCCCGGCTGAGTAGCCTTCCCACAGGCTCACACCGGCATAGGCCCCATCTTTGCGCAGGATGTAATACGTCATATCCACGTAGCGGATGCGGGACATATCTCCATTGAAATTTCGGACGATGCGTTTGAGCGCGTCCATGCCGGCCTCTTGCGGAGACATGCCGTGGCGCATGTTCTCGACGATAGTGTGCGCGCCGGCGACTTTAATGTTCTCTTCGCCGGCTCCGGTCGCCCCGGCCGAGCCCACATCCTGATCGGTGTAGCAGCCGGCGCCGATGATTGGAGAATCGCCGCAGCGCCCCGGAAGTTTGAAGGCCAGGCCGCTCGTCGTCGTAATGCCAGACATCTCTCCCTTTTCATTGAGGACCGAACAGTGAATCGTCCCACTGGGCGGAAACAGGACCCGGCGCACGGCGGCCAGTTGGAATTCCGGTTCGATGCCCAGTTCGGCGGCGCGCTGCTGGAGGCGCTGGATGCGTTGCTTCAGGAGTTCAGCCTGCGGCTTGTCGTCCGAGGCCGGAGGATGGAAATGTGGATCGGCAATGCCCGGGCCCCACCAGTCCCGATCCGAGTTGAATTCCTTCCACAGAAGCCAGATTTTGCGCGAGCGGTCGGTGAGCAGGTTTTCGCGCGGATGTCCCATGGCGACGGCGAAGCGTTCCGCCCCTTCTCCCACCAGCATGACGTGCCCGGTATGCTGCATGACGGCTTTGCCTACCATGGAGACGTTCTTGATATTGCGGACTCCGCCCACGGCGCCGGCCCGCCGCGTCGGACCGTGCATGCAGCAGGAATCGAGTTCGACCACGCCTTCCTCGTTGGGCAAGCCGCCAAGGCCCACGGAGTCGTCGTTGGGATCATCTTCAGGGCCTTTGACCACGCGGATTCCGGCGTCGAGCGTGTCACCGCCGCTCTTGAGCAAATCGTAGGCCGCCTGCACGTAGTTGTAGCCGTTATTGGCGCAAATGATGATCGGGCGCTTGGGCGATTCGCTCTGCGATGCGTGTCCCTGGGATTCGGCAAGCGCTTCCGGAATGGCGGAATTCGCTCCGACCCCGGCTGCGACCGCTCCCAGAACTGAAGTCTTCACGAAGTCACGGCGCGAGTAGGTCACGGATCCTCCTGGGGGAATTCAGTTTCGAGTTTCGAGTTTCGAGTTTCGGATTCGAGTTTCGAGTTTCGGGTTTCGGGTTTCCAGTTTCGAGTTTCGAGTTTCGCGAATTGGCCCTTCTGCAACGGGAACTCAATTGCATTCATCCGCGAACGGCCACGGGGCGGATGATTTCCGCGTGCAGGTATGGATGAAGACAGAAATGCGCGCGGAAGGCGGAAGAATATCATGAGCTCGCGGCACAATTCATCCGCTCGATATTTTGGAACACCTCGTGCTGGGCTGGAGGGACAGCCGAGGTGGCTGTCCCTTCATAGGTCGTTACCTCCGGGCATAACGGCGCAGGCGGCCGGGATAGACGGCGCCGGCTTCTTCCTCGCGGTGGCTCGCGGATTCGCTGATCGGCTGGACTTTCTCGGAGCGGTAGCGCAGCAAGGCAGCGATATTTCCAACCTTGTCGAATTCGGGATCGTCTTTCACGTAGAAGGTTTCGATATCGCGGCGAATCACCCAGGGCAGGATGGCTTCCCCGACGTCTACGATTTCTTGCGTGACCCTGCCACAGACCGGGCAATGGCTGACCAGGTGAGCGTCAATGTGACCGCATCCCGTGCACTCGACGGCGTGGGCCTGCAAGTTTTCGCCAATGAGCAGGGTTTGCACCTCGCCCAGTTCCATCGAGCGCAAGACTCGCCGCAGTCCTGTAACCCCGCGTGCGTTGCTGCGGGCCCGGGTCAGAGCCTGGTTGACGAGTTCGTGTTTGCGGTGATCTTGCCACTGTTCCAGAATTTGCTGCGCCTGACTACGGATTTCTCCCAGGTTGACATGGCCGAGATCGGCGTGGAAACGTCCGATGAGTGCGTGGCTGACGTAAGGATGCAGTTGGGCCTCGAACAGCGAGCGATGCTCATCCGGGCAGGCCAGAATCCATTTCTCGAAGACGCCTTTTTCCAAGAACTCTTTCAACAATCCGGCGACATTTTTGAAATGTTGCCGGGCCTCGTCCTCCACCCGGCGCTGTGCGTGGCCACCGTCGTATCCGGCAAAGCCATCGCTGCGGCCACGGCGGGAGAGCGGATGAAACAGGTCATCGCGCTCGGTCAGTTCGCCCAGGCGCAAATCGAAAATTCGCGCCCGATGGCGGTCCACCAATACGACTCCCAGCAGCGGAGATGCTCCCAACAAATGCGCAATAGGTTTGAGATGAAAATGACGGTCTATGAAAAGTTGGGTGTCGGGCAGTGCAGCGGGTAAATCGTATTCGCGCCAGAGGTTTTGACTGGCGCAGGCGAAGACGGCTTTGCCATGCGTACCGTTGCTGCGTAATTCTCCAGAGAGCCTTACCACCCGCTCGATGTCGGGGCGGGCGCACTCTTTGCTTCCCTTGCTCTCGAGGTGGCGCAAGGCTTCACGCGCCAGATCCTTGATCAGGACCGCATCCTCTTTGTGCGCTTTGTTGCGCGGGGTGGAGGGTTGAAAGTAAAAACTGACCGCACAAGAGTTTGCATCTTGAAATTCGGCCAATTCACGGATTTGTTCGCGAGTCATGCTCATGGATGAACCCCCAAAGAATTTGAATTGGAATTATGCTGCGCCGGTCGGAGCGAACCGGCCACGAAACTGCCTGGCTAACCCAGGCGCTTTGCGCAAGTGGTCGCGCGCTGCGGATACAAAGGCGAGAACACGATCGGATGGAACGCCGGTGATGGCGACGATTTCTTCGATACTGAAGCCCTCCAGTGCGTGCAGAATGAAGGCTTCACGCGGACCCGAGCCCAGATCGCGCAGAGCGGACGCGATCAGGCGCAACAACTCGTCCGAAGCCATGATCTGCTCGGGCGTGGCAACGCGCGAATCAGGAATCACGGTAGCGCCGGTGATGGATTCATCCGGCTGATGAAACTGCAGTTCGGATTCATCGCTACCACGAACATTGGGACGGCGCGCCGAGTCCTCCAAGTGGACGGCGTTGCCATTCGTCTCGTCACTGCGAGAAAGACTGTCCAGTGCCCGTAACGCCTGGCGGTACAGCCACGGTTCCAGCGCCAACTTTTCCGGCTTCTCCTGGCCGTCGCTGAGAGCTGCCGCAATGGCTTCGTCAATCACCTCTTCTTTCGAGATCGAGCCGGGCGGGATCATTTCCTGGGCTTCACGGATCAGGATCTCGCGTTCGACAAAGCGGTCGAGCCGCGCCAGATTGACGTTGACGTACGAACGGATGTCTTCAGAAGAGATAGTTGGCGGAAACACGGCCGCCAGTGTCGTCTCGAACGGAACCTCGCTCACGGGCGCACCCGGACGGCTGGAGTTGCCGCGGCGTCCGCGCTGCCACTTGTGGGAGGCGCGCAGAATCTCCTTGTGCTTGTTCAACTGCTGCAGCAGGTCGTCAAACGCGGCTTTCACGGCTGCGTTCGGAGTAGGAGCCGACTTTTGCGCCGCCATCTGCCCCGAGGGCAGCCGCAGGTTCAGCGAAACGCTGGTGCCTTCCCTGGCGGAAACCTCTTCCACCACTCCTTTCAAGTGGATCAGTTCCGGACGGAAGACTTGCAGGCGCTTTTGCAGTTTTTCGATTTGATGCTGAACATCTTTTTCAACGGCGGGAAGTTTAGGAAGACGATAGCTGACGTGAACGTTCATGAGCGCCTCGGCCTTGCGAAACGAAGTGCGCAACCAAGTGCTTTCTAAGCCGATTGTACACCCGGTATAAAAAAGGCAAGCGGAGAATTCATGTCAGGAAAAACCCCAAGGAGCAATGCGGGAATTTCATTAATGCCGGCTCATTACGTTGGGGTTTGCAGCCTTGGGCGGTATGTCGATATCATCCCGGCCATGATCTATCGCATAGTTTTTTGCCTGCTCCTGTTGTGCGAGTTCGTCACGGCTCAGACTTCATTCTTCAAGGAAGCGAACAACGTTTATCCGGAAGCGCATGAGTTCTATGTGGATCTTCATGAGCATCCGGAGCTATCGACGCACGAAACCCAAACCGCTGCCAAGCTCGCGACAGGCCTTCGTAGTGCGGGATACGAGGTAACCGAACGTGTGGGCGGCACGGGAGTTGTAGCCATTCTAAAGAACGGCGCCGGACCAACGATCATGCTGCGAACGGAACTGGATGCGTTGCCGGTCGAGGAGAAAACCGGTCTCGCCTATGCCAGCAAAGTGCGGACGAAAGACGATGCGGGGCGCGATGTTCCCGTGATGCATGCTTGCGGCCACGATTTGCACATGGCTTCCCTGCTAGGCACGGCGGAAATCATGGCGCGCAGCAAGGGTAACTGGCACGGAACGCTGATCCTGATCGGCCAGCCTGCCGAGGAAGCCATCGGCGGGGCCAAGTCCATGCTCGGCGACGGCCTGTTCACCCGCTTCCCAAAGCCCGACGCTATTGTGGCCTTGCACGTGGCCAATGTTTTTCCGGCCGGAGTCGTCGGGATCACCCCGGGAGTGTACAACACGAATTCAGACTCGGTGCGCATCACGATTTACGGTAAAGGTGGACACGGCGCGATGCCGCAGACGACGATCGATCCGATTGTGATTGCCGCGCGCACTATTCTGGCGCTGCAGACGATTGCCTCCCGCGAGGTCAAGCCGGGTGAGATGGCGGTGGTTACGGTCGGCTACATTCGCGCGGGCAACAAGAACAACATCATTCCCGATCAGGCCGAGATGGGGTTGACCATCCGGACTCGCAATCCGGAGGTGCGGAAGCAGGTGCTGGCGGCGATCACGCGCATGGCTAAGGCGGAAGCGGCGGGAGCAGGCGCGCCGCGCGAACCTTTGGTCGAGCGCTACGAAGGCACGGACCTGGTCTACAACAATCCTGAACTGGCGGAGAAACTGCGAGCGCCGCTGGAAGCTGCATTGGGAAAAGCGAATGTGGTCACGGCAGAGCCGATCGCGCCCTCGGAAGATTTCTCGTACTTCGTGGAGCAAGGAGTTCCGGGATTCTACTTCAGCCTGGGAGGCGCCGATCCGCAGAAGTTCGCCGAGGCGAAGGCAGAAGGGACTTCCCTGCCCTCGAATCACTCTCCATTGTTCGCACCGGACGTGGATCCGGCGCTCCACACGGGTATTGTGGCGGAAGTGGCCGTGCTGAGGAATCTGCTGAACACACCGGTCGAGGAATTACACAAGTTTGCGGCTACACCGCAACCGTAACCGAAGTCTCCGTTCGTGTCACCGGCCGGTAGAGCGTATCGCGCTCGATGGGTTCGCGCCCGGCGGCGCGGATCAGGCGTTCGAGTTCTTCGCGGCGCATGCCTTGCGGCGTAGTCGCGCCGGCATCGTGGTAGATTTTTTCTTCGATCACCGTGCCGTCCATGTCGTCGGCGCCGAAGCGCAGCGAGATCTGGGCGATCTTGGCAGTCATCATCTGCCAGTACGATTTGATGTGCGGGAAGTTGTCGAGGACGAGCCGGCTCACCGCAATCTGCTTGATATCGAGCATCCCCGTGGTTTTGGGCAGGTGCTGTAGCGGTGTGTTGTCGGGATGGAACGCCAGGGGGATGAATGTCTGGAAACCGCCGGTTTCATCCTGCAAGGCTCGGAGCTTCATCAGGTGGTCGACGCGGTCTTCATCATTTTCGACGTGGCCGTAGAGCATGGTCGCGTTCGATTTCAACCCGATCTGGTGCGCGAGCCTGGCGGTTTCGAGCCACTGGTCGCCGTCAATCTTGTGGTCGCAAATGATGTGGCGCACGCGGTCGGCAAAGATCTCGGCGCCGCCTCCGGGGAGGGAGTCCACGCCCGAAGCCTTCAGTTGCTCCAGCGTTTCCCGGATCGAGAGTTTCGCGCGCCGCGCCAGGTAAGCCACCTCGACCATCGTGAATGCTTTTAAGTGGACCTGCGGGAAGCGCTGCTTCAGTCCGGCGCAAAGATCAAGAAAATACTGGAACGGCAAATCGGGATGCAGGCCGCCGACGATGTGAAATTCCGTGACTGCCTCGGAGTATCCCGAGGCCGCCGTCTCGAACGCCTCTTCCAGGGCCATGGTATAGGCGCCGGGTGCATCCTTCTTGCGGCCGAATGCGCACAACCGGCAGGCCGCCACGCAGACATTGGTCGGATTGATATGCCGGTTGACGTTGAAATACGTCTTGTCGCCGTGCATGCGTTCGCGCAAGAAGTTGGCCATCCAGCCCACGGCAAGAATGTCGCCGGTGCGATAGAGCGCGAGGGCGTCATTTTCATCAAGCCGCTGCCCGGCAAGGACTTTTTCATGGATCGGCGCCAGGCGCGGATCGTCGGTCTGAAAAGCATGCAATGAACGTGCAAGGGCCATCTGCTTGATGATATCGCAGGAATATCCGGCGTGCCACGGGGAACGCGCCGACCTCAACCACTAAGGACACGAAGTATCACGAAGGGATACGAAAAGCGCGAACCACGAAGGACACTAAGTATCACGAAGGACGACCCCTCTTTACCGATTTCCTTCGTGTGACTTCATGTCCTTCGTGGTTTCCGCCTTTAGGGATTCACCACCACGCGATCCTGAACCTGGGCATACTCGTCTTCGGTCAGCACATGGCGCGAGACCAACTGGTGGGTATTGGCATAGGGGCGCTCGGCGATGATGCGGTCGGCCTGCCGTGAACTAATCCCCGGCAGCGATGCCAGATCGTCCTTCGAAGCCTTGTTCAGGTCGACCGATCGCTTATTGCTGAGACCATCTTTCAGGCCCTGGGCGACGGCCTTGCTATCGCGCTTGATGGCCGCCGTTTCTTCCGCAGTCTTCTGGCGGATCTGGTCTGGACTTTCATTGGTACAAGCGGCAGCGAAGACCAGGAGCACGGCCGCGATCAGAATCGAAAGGCGGAGATGCATGGTACTCCGATGCCATTCGCGAAGTCACGGTTGGCACCCGCCCAGCAGATCGCCGCCTACCTTGAGAGGCAAACATTGCATCTTAACGGCAGGCGGTTGCGCGCCTTTCCATCGAACTTTGGAAGGAGAGCTTCAATGAAGAATGTATTCGCGGTTGCATGCATGGGCGCATTGTTGTGCGGCGCGGCGCTGGCACAGAGTACAACGCCCCCTGCGGCAGAACCAGGAGCAGCACAACCTCCCGCAGCCCAACCCGTGCCGCAAACATCGCAGGCACCCACCCCCGCGCCGACGCAGGCACCTCAGACCTCACAACCAGCCACCTCGCCGCAACCTGGCGGAAGCGCCTCGCAACCGGCCGGCGAAAAGAAAATTGCCCCGGGCAGCGTGATCCCCGTGCAGCTGACGAAAACGGTGGACGCCAAGAAGGCCAAAACCGGGGATCAGGTGGTTGCTAAGGTCACCCAGGACATGAAGACCTCGACGGGCGAAGTGCTGGTGCCGAAGGACACGAAGATGATCGGGCACATTACGCAAGCGCAGCCTCGCACCAAGGAGCAGAAAGAGTCGGAGCTGGCAATTATGTTCGACCGCGCGGAGCTCAAGAAGGGCGAGAGTATGAACCTGCCGATGTCGATTCAGGCCATCATCGGCCAGCAGAATAATCCGGCCGGCGAGGGCGGAAATGATCAGGCTGGCCCGGCGGGTGGGGGCGGAGGCGCGCCTAGCGGAGCTGCGTCGAACGCCGGCGCCTCAGCACGATCGCCCATGGCCGGCGGGTCGACCCCGCCTCCGAGTGCATCGCCGTCGGCAGAGGCCAATGGGCCGAGCGAGGGCCATGCACAAAATGGCGGGAGACCTCCCATCAACGCGCAAACCACGGGCGTGATCGGGCTTTCCAACATAAACCTTTCCCCAAATTCGAACGCTCAACAGGGATCGGTGGTCACGTCAGACAAGAACAACGTGAAGCTCGAAAGCGGCACGGTGCTGCTGCTCAGAGTCAATCAATAGGTTAGGTATTGATCGGAAGGCGGAGCCTGGGGCTTCTCAGGCTCCCGCACCGACCGCGAGAGCATAATTCGCTATCTGCGCTGCAGCACATCCGCTGCCACGAACACGAAGAACAGCACGGAAATAACACCATTCATCGTGAAGAACGCCGCGTTGAGCTTGGAGAGATCGTTTGGCTTGAGCAAGGAATGTTCGTAGACAAGCAGGAGAATGACAGCGAGGATGCCGCCGACGGCCAGCTTGCCCAGCCCGAATACGAGCAGCAGCATGATAAGCAGAGCAACCATGATCAGGTGAAACCCGCGCGCAATCCACAATGCGGCTGGGATCCCGCAGAATCGTGGCAGCGAATGCAGTCCCGCCTGCCGGTCAAACTCATAGTCCTGGCAGGCATAGAGGACGTCGAAACCTGCAACCCAGAAAGTAACCGCAGCGGTGAGCAACAAAATACGCGGATCAAGGGAACCGCGCACGGCGATCCAGGCTGCGGCCGGCGCGATGCCGAGGGCGAATCCCAGCACCAGATGCGACCAGCGGGTCAGCCTCTTCGTGTAGGAGTAGAGCAGCAAAACGGCCAGCGCTACGGGCGACAGTTCCAGAGACAGCCGGTTCAACTGGCTGGCGGCCAGAATGAAAACGCCGCTGGATACCACAACGAAGGTCACCACAAAGGCCGGTGAGAGATGTCCGGCAGGCAGAGCGCGGGTGCTGGTGCGCGGATTGGCCGCATCAATGGAAGCGTCGGCCCAGCGATTGAACGCCATAGCAGCCGAACGCGCCGCGACCATGGCGATGACGATCCACAAGAGTTGGTGGCTCGAGGGAAATCCGCCGGCCGCCAGCATCGCTCCGCACAGCGCAAACGGGAGCGCAAAAATCGAGTGCTCCCACTTGATCATCTCCAGCGTGACGCGCAGGTTGTGGAGCAGAGGCACGATTTGATTGTAATGCAGTGGCGGCGAGGCTTGGGCCTGGGCCTATGCGTCCTCTGTGGTAAAGATTTTGCGGTTCGACAGCAATGGCCCGCCAGTTCGCACGCAGCGGCTGTAGGTCCTATTTCTGACTTCCTGAAATTTTCTCGAGCATCGCCGCCGTCACCAGCTTTTTCTCGATATGCCGCTGCAGGATCTGGATCAGCATTCTTCGCAAGTCTGCGCCACGCTCTTTGGGCCACGACTCTCCGGCAAAGGTTTCGACCGGGGAACGAAACATTTGAGCTGCCCAGCTTCGTGATTCGCTGGAAATCTCCGAGGACGCCAGCCGTTTGTCGTCACCGCACATCAACCCATCCGCCAGCGCGTGAAAGTACGCTCGGCTGCCGTTCAGATTGCGCCCGCAGACCACGCATTCGGTCAGCTCAGGCAGGAATCCAACCAGCCGCGTCAGCCACAAATCGAAATAAGTGACGGGCATCCAGATCTCCGGACCATCCAGCACATGCAGCACCGAAAGCGTCAGGCGAAAGATGGCGTCGTTAGCTTCGTGATCCGGCAGCAACTCATCGAGCAACTCGGCGATGTGTCCCAGAGCGACCGCCCGCGGGTAGCTGACCTCCGAAGCGAGCGGAGATTCCAACACCTCGCAGGCGTCCAGACGGGCCAACTCCTGGCGCTCGCGGATATCGTAGAAAGCGCGCACGTAGGTGAGCGGCTCGAGCGCGCCGCCAAACCGCCGCTTGGACTTTTTGGCCGAGCGCGCCACGCCCCGAACTTTTCCTTCCGTCCGGGTAAACAACGTGACCAGCAGATCCGCCTCACGCAGCGGATAGGTGCGCAACACGACCGCCTCTGACTCTCGCAGCGCCATCTCTGAGCGTGATTCTAGCGGAAGCTCCGCAACCAGGTATGGCCCCTCTAAGAAACCGGTCATCGGCGCAAAGCGCGAGGTCTGTATAACTCCGGTAACCACCCTTGACTCACTGTCGGACTCTTTTCCAGGCTCGCCCCGTGCGAGATAGTACATGTCCTAAGGGACAATGCTCGGCTAGCACCAAGGTCATCATGCTGAAATCTTCTCTAATCATGCTCGGGACGCTGTTGATGCTGGCGGCAGTCGCAATGGTTCAGCCGGCGCGACTTTCCGCACAGGAATCCAGCTTTCACTCTGAAATCGTGGATGTAAACCAATCCGTTGCCGGGGAACCGGTGGAGATTGCGTCGTTGATGTCGCTTCCTGAAGCACCTGACGCGGTAGCTCCCGTGAAGTTCGAGCCCGCACCGTTTGAGTTTGCACCCGTGGTTGGAGTGACGCCAAGGACTGCCGGAGGGCATCGTTTCTGGGATCGGGAAAATCGCATCCTGTTCGCGGTCGCGGGTGGACTTGCCGTAGCCGACTTCTGCGTGACCCGGGCAAATCTGGCGAAGGGCGGCCATGAACTGAATCCGGTCACGCGCGTCTTCAGCGGCAGCACTCCTGGCCTTGCCGCCAATTTCGCCCTGGAAACCGGAGGCCTGATCAGCGTCAACTACCTGCTTCACAAGACCGGGCATCACAAACTGGAACGCATCACGTCGTACGTGAATGTCGGCTCATCGGCTGGAGCAGTCGCCTGGGGCTTGAGCCATCGCTAGTCTGTACATCAGGAGAGTCCACTCAGAATTTCACCAAGATGCAAACGCACAAAAGCGCGCGCCCGGCAGGGACGCGCGCCTTTGATCAAACGCGGGCTAAGAGCTAACGGCGAACAGCAAGCAGCGGGTCAGCGCCCAAAGTACTTGGCATTGCGCTCGGTGAAAGCATTCCACTTTTCCGGCAGGTCGTCGAGTGCGAAGATGGCGGAAACGGGGCAGACCGGAACACAAGCGCCGCAATCGATACATTCCACCGGGTCGATATAGAGCAACTCCTCGGTCGCGTACGCGGGCTCATCTTTCTTGGGATGAATGCAGTCCACCGGACACGCATCCACACACGCGGTGTCTTTGGTGCCGATGCACGGCTCAGCAATCACATAGGCCATAAAAGTGTCAGTCTCCTGGGAAGTCTTGCTTTCATTCTACTACCGCCGACCACTGGGCGAGCGCCATTCTAGCAAGAATTGCGGGCGCGGGTACAGCCGCGGATGGAGGATTGCGAGGAAAAAAATGGCCGGCAGCTTTATGCTGCCGGCCATTGGTTGCTTTCACTCGAGATGATTACCGGCGTCCGCCACCATGTCCGCCGCCACCGTGGAAGCCACCGCCTCCACCATGGAATCCGCCGCCACCGTGAGACTCACCGCCGCCATGGTATCCGCTCCCGCCGTGGAAGCTATTTCCGGCATACGCATTGCCGCGGGCATACCCTCCTCCGTAGCTGCCGTGCGCGTAACCACCGCGGGCATATCCATTCCCGTAGCCGCCACGAGCGTAGCTATTTCCGTACCCACCGCGAGCGTAGCCGTTTCCATACCCACCGCGGGCATAGCCGCCGCGGTATCCTTCACGGCCATAGCCCCAACCGCCGCGAGCATAGCCACGTCCCCAACCGTCGCGATCCCAGCCGCGGCCCCAATATGAGTGATACCACGGTCCGGCGCCGATAAAGACGCCGTTTGCGAACCAGTTCGGACCGTAATAACCGTACGGCGCGCACGCGTACGGATAATAGTCGTAATAGCCATACTCGCAGACTGGAGGTCCTGCATACCCAGGCCCCACTGCAACCCCGACTGGGCCAATGCCGATTCCAACCCTGACCTGCGCTTGCGAATACGCCAGCGGCACCATCAAGACCGTCAGCAACGCCAAATATTTCCAGTAACGCATAATCAACCTCCTGCTCCAGGACCCGCAACCTTTGCTCAACCAGGTTCAGAGAGCCTTTCCGATCTCACTATGTATTGGAACCTCAGAGGCGAAGAAAAGTTGCAAGTTCTGAGGTGGCTGATTTCAGCCATCATGGTTGAAATCAGCCACTTACGGGGGTTCCGGAGTGCCGTGCACGTTCTCCCGATTCCGGCGGGGCGGTGGAAGGAATGCCTCGAAATGATGTCACAGGGTCAGCCGATGAGGGATCCTTCGCTTCCCTCAGGATGACAGATTCCAGGATGACAGGAATTTCGGGATGACAGGAACGGGAGGGCCTAAACCGACGCCAGTTCCTTCTTCTCGCTGGGCTCGTATTCCACGATGTAGCCCGCCACCGCGCTGGCGGCAACCGTGAGCGGCGACGCCAGGTACATCTGGCCGGGGCCGCTGCGCCCAGGAAAGTTGCGATTCTGTGCACTGATCACCACCTGATCGGGACGCGTGGAAACGCCAGGTCCGGCATTGATGCAGGCTCCGCAACTGGGCTCAATCACCTGCGCTCCGGCCTTGCGGAAAACATCCAAATATCCGCGGCGGACGCAATAGTCGCGCGTCTCCTGCGAGCCGAACTGAATATAAAATTTCACCGAGTCCGCAACGCGCTTACCCTGCTTGAGAGCATCGGCGAGCACCAGCGCATACATATCCATGTCTTCGTTTTTTCCGGCGGTGCAGGTGCCGCCATAGGCGATCTCCACCGGCACTGGCGTATTCAAATCACGAACGTACTTGCCGTTGCCGGGATCGCCTGGCGTGGCGACCATCGGAGTAATGTCGGCGGCGTCGAGTTCGATCACGTGCGCGTACTGCGCGCCCGGATCGCTGTACAAGCCCTCGATCATCGCTTCCGCCTTCTTGCGATCCATGCCGCGCCGCTCGACCAGGAAATCCACCGCCTTCTTATCGGGAGCGACGATGCCGGTAAATCCGCCGATCTCGGCGGCCATGTTGGTCATGGTTGCGCGTTCGTCGACGCTCAATGCCTCGATCGCTTCGCCCGCGTACTCCATGACTTTGGCCAGCGCCTGGCCGCTGCGCACGTACTCGAGGCTCAGAATCTTCAGGATGAAATCTTTCGCGGTCACGTTGGGATGCTTTTTGCCGCGAATCATGATCTTCACCGACTCAGGCACTCGCACCCGCACATCTTTCGTGATCCATGAATTAAAGACGTCGGTCGTACCGATGCCGAACGCCACGCATCCGATTGCGCCCACGTGCGGCGTGTGGGAATCGGAACCGATATTCAACTGCCCCGGCAGCGCGTAGCTTTCCAGCACGATCGAGTGGCAGATGCCTTCGGAGCCCTTGCGGTCGGTCAACTCGCCGTGCAGGCGGATGCCCTGCTTCCTGGCGAAGTCCTGCTGCTTGAGCTTGAGTTGGGTGGCCAGATCGAGCAGCCCGAGTTTTTTCTTTTCCTCGGAGATCACCTCGTCGAGAAAAGTCAGGTGATCACGGAAGAAAAGAATGCTGGAAGGATCGTTGACCTTTGCGTCCTTGCCCACATAGTGTTCGAAGAAAATCGCTGCCATGGGCGTAACGTATTCGTGACTGAAGCGCAGATCGGCGCGGGCAAAACCCGTATCGCCTGGCTTCACTGCGGGCACACCCACTTCGCCTTTCTCATTGATCATGTGCCGCGCGAAGATTTTCTCGGCCAGAGTCATTCCTCGAGCTGTGCTCTTGATCGGTGGCAGGAACACCTTCCCCTGCATGCGCGCCACATTAAACGGAAACAGCCCGCCGTACTCAATCACCTGCCGGGTAATCTCATCCTCGCCGGATGTGAACTCGCTGAGTGGGATCTCCTCTCCGGAACGAACGCGATCGATCAGCGAAAAATTAGTAGAAGTCAGCAGTCCCAGGTTTTGGCAATTCTGCTTGTAAATCCGTTCAATATTCTCGGCGATCACCAACTGAATGCCCGCGCACATCTCCGCATAAGGGGATTGCTCCCGGCTTGATCCTTTGCCGCGCCGTTTTCCGCTCACGGCGCATACGAATCCTCCTCGTTTGACTTCCGAGCGCCCGACCGGAGTCACCCCGCCGCATTTCAGGCCAAGATACGGAATCTCGCCCAGCGTCTCGTCAAAGTAAAAGCAGTAGTGCGCAGGAGTGATCTCGTCGGTTGAAATGTCGTCACGCAGCTTGGGATTGTTGGCGGGATTTTTCGTATCCCACGGCAGGTCTTCACCCGCGAGTTGCCGTTTGATCAGTTCCGGGTCTTCAGTGAGAAAAAGAATACGTCCCTGCAATCGGACTTTATCCGCCCGCTTTTCGATCTTGCGTTCTAAAAGTGAGTTGATCACGATAAACCTGGGGTCTTGCTGATTTGGCTGCCACAGAGCGGCATTCCCACAGATTCATTGTAGCGCGGCAGGGTTGGCTGGACTGGCTCGCTAGCGTTGATAAGCGCGCGGTTCGGGCAGGGCTTCGAGGTCGCGTCCCTGAAAAATCTGCTGAAATTCCTGCACCAACGCTTCATGCACCAGACCGTTGGAGGCGAGCGTCTCGCGGCTATTCAGCTCAAACGTGGAACCGTCGAAGCGGCTAACCTTGCCGCCCGCTTCTTCCACGATGAGCACACCCGCGGCTGTGTCCCAGGGATTGAGATTGAATTCCCAGAACCCATCGAAACGACCGCAGGCCACGCTGCACAAATCGAGCGCGGCCGAACCCGCGCGGCGCACCCCATGCGTGCGTAGCGTGATCTGGTGATAAAAAAAGATATTGGGATTTTTATGCCGTTTCTGGCTGGGAAATCCGGTAGCCAGCAGGCATTCCTTCAGCTTCTCGGCTTTCGACACATGGATTGCCTTGCCGTTGAGTTGCGCCCCTTTTCCCTTCTCCGCGACGAAGAGTTCGTCGCGCGTGGGATCGTAAACCACCCCTGCGATGCGAGAACCTTCCTCGCCCGATCGATGTTCCAAGGCCATGGAGACACAGAAGACCGGATATCCATGAGCGAAGTTCGTCGTTCCGTCCAGAGGGTCAACGTACCAGCGGTATTCGCTGCCCCGATCGTTCAACCCCTGCTCTTCTCCGAGCACATCGTGGGAAGGAAACTGTTTTGCCACGCGCTCCCGGATCAGTGTTTCTGAAGCGCGGTCGGCGGCGGTGACCAGATCGGCCTCGCCCTTGTATTCGATCTTGAGTCCCTGGTGAAAGTACTCGAGCAGCAACGACCCGGCTTCGCGCGCGATGGCTGACATCGCTGGAAGGAAGCTCCCGGGTTGGATATCGGCTGGCATCAGAGTTCAGACCTCAAACTTCCGCCCTCAGACCTTAGGCGTCGGAAACTCAAAGGGAGGTTTTCCGCTGAAGCGGGCGAGGTCCACGGCCTGGGTCCGAGGTCCGACTTTATTTCTTTTTCGCGCCGCCGTCTTCGGCGATGTACATGATTTCGTGCTTGAAGATGAACAAATTCGGTGCGCCTTCGCGCGTCAGCCGCACCATGTTCTTGTCGTAGTATTCGATCCAGCCGCGGACGACTTGCCCGTCCATCAGTTTGACCGAAACCAACTTCTGCTTCTCGCCCAGCGCCTTGAGAAATGATGCTTCCTCGAAGGTGTCCTCCGGCGGAGGCGTCCGGCCGCGCTTGGCATTGTTGGGACTTCCGTGATCCCGAAACGGCATGCTGGCATTGTACACAATGCTGTGAGCTGGTTCGGCGGGATCTGAGGCCAGGCTGCAGGCGGAAGTACGATACTCCTTAGAAGCTGCGAGAAGCCTGCGATGCTGTTCCACACCGCAGTTTGAACTAGAAATCGACTCTCAATCCAAACTGGATCATGCGCGGCGCCCCAACAGCGTACGTTCCCGATTGAAAGCCCGCCCGGAATGGAGTCACGTTCCCGGGCGTTACACCTCCCACTGCGTTAGGAGCAAGCGTAACGTTGTTCAGCGTTCCCGGCAGCAGTGAGCCGAGCGGCAAATTTCCTGGCAGGAAAGAATTCGCGAAATTGAAAACATTAAAGACGCTCGCGCTCGGTTCCACGGTAATCCGGTCACGGATCTTGATCGGCCAGGCCGCTTTCAGATCTAACGATTTCAGCCAGGGAAAATTCATGGCTCCAGGCGGCTCCGAACCCAGCCGCGGCATCACCCATCCCAGACTGCTCATGTCGGCTAATGTCATCACCGGGACTCCTCCGAATCCAGGACATGATGCATCGCTGACCAGGCAGTGCCCGGCTGGAGTCAGCTTGCCCGCAAAATGCGTGTTGTAGTTGCTGATTACCGTTTGCAGCGCGGAGATATCGCTGCCGCGCATAAACTGCCCAATTTTCGTGCCGGGAATCGGCTCCGGAGCTGCTCCCGATCCCAGTCCCGATCCCAGCCAGTCGGTGGCAAAAATTTCGCCGCCATTGGTCAACTGCGGCAGCAGCAAGTTCTCGGGCAGCGGGCTGTAGAAGTGCCCGATCATGCTGACCCGGGTAAAGAACGGCAGCTCGAAGGTTCCGCCGAACGACACCCGGTGCTTGCGATCGAGCCCATTCTGGCCGGTGAACTGCAGAGGATTGTCATTGTTCGTCGCTAGGGCGACGGAGTCCTGATCCGGTACCTGGCTTACATATTTCGAATAGGAATACGCGAGCTGAAGATTGGCGGATCTCACGTATCGCCCCGGATTCTTGATGTACTGCGTGAGCTTGAACTGCACTCCACCGTAAACCGAACGCCCTATCGGCTCCAGCGTGTCCAACGCACCCAGCGAACCGTTTCCCGCGCCGCTTCCGTTCGTGTTCTGGCCGGTTGGCGTAATGCCCGGGAATGCACAGTAATTGCAAGGCCCTCCACCAGCGACTGCGATATTGGAATCCAATCCCGCGGCCGAATAGGCGGCCTGCGCATTCGACAGGCCCAGATGCTGGATCATGCAGAGGGCTTGCCCAAAGCCCGCGGGGCAGCCGTTGGCCAACTGGGCTGTGTCGCGTGCGGTCTGGGCAAGAGCCTGGTTATACGACCGGGCTGCGCCGCTATGATTTTGATCAACGGCGATAAAGTAATGCTCCCCGATATTGCGGACGTAATCGAGGCTAAGCACCATTCCCGGCCGGATCTCCCGTTGAAATCCGATATTCATTTGCACAGATCGGGGCGTGCGATAGTTTGGATCGAACACGCCGAATCCGTTAGCATTCGCCGCGTTCAAAGTGCTGCCGATATAGTTGCTGTTGGGCTGGCTTCCATTGTTCGCGGCTGCGGTTGCCTGGAACGCGCTGCTCAACGCCACGACATCGTTCGCAACGGCGGAAATCGTGCCTCCGCAAAACGTTGGCTGCACCTGATTGGCCCCGGCCACAACCACGCCCGATCCGCCCCCCACTAGGGACCCCACCACGCCCGGGTTCGTCGGCCATGTAAATGAGGTGGGCAGTCCGTAAGAACAAACCTGCGGCGTATAGGAATAGTTCCCATTTTTCCGGCGAACGGCGCTATCGCCGAGCATATTCATCCAAGGCGAATCTGCGAAGAACAGACCTACGCCGCCACGGAACACCATTTTCCCGCTGCCGCCGGAATCCCAGGCGAACCCGAATTGCGGTGCGAAATTCGTGCTCGGCGTGCGCACGCGACCACCCAAGGTCGGCTGCCAAAGACTTAACGTTGGCTCTGGTCCAAGCCCGGAGTCTGTCCTGTTCGTATCGCGCGAGTAGTGCACGCCATAGGTCAAAGTCAGGTTTGGCTTAAACTTCCAACTGTCTCCGCCATAGGCTTCGATACGATTGTCCGGTCCCAATACACCGCCTGCCAGGCCAAAACCCGACTGAGGCGTTGAGAACCCGATTCCGTTGCCCAGTCGGACGAAGTCCGCCGAGTACGCGGTAGGATCGCTGCTCGTCAGGCAATTCAGGGTCGCAGTTCCCGGCAAGCAGATGCTGCTCGTGCCTACTTGAGGAGAATCCGCAAACGCGGCCGATACCGCAGCCTGGATCCGGTTCCACAATCCTCCATATTGGAAAACGTGGTTTCCCCGCACGCGTGTGCCGTCGTATCGAATTTCCCAATCTGATTGAACCCTGGTCTGGGGCGCGAGATAGCCCGGCCCACCACAGTACGCCCCGCCCTGGCTCAGAGTGCAATTCCCTTGTACGGCCGCGCCGATGTTAATGCCGATTCCAGGAATCGGATTGTCACCTCCAGCCGGAATTGACGAGGTTACGTCGAAGAACCCCGCCCGGGATTTCAAATATTCGATTCGAATGCTGTGCAGGTAGGAACCGTGCCGGAAGTCATATCCCAGAGCGTGCGAGGGCGTGCGCGTCTGATTCTTGAATGCCTGCAACGAACTGGTAGCCCCGAACGGGCCCGTCTGCGTATTCTGGTCGAAGCTGAAGCGGTAGAAAGCGTGGGCGTCGTCGTGCACCTGCCAATCCAGCCTGCCGTCACCCCGCCATACGCGCAGGGGCTCGGACATCGTTGTAGATAGATTGGAAAATGGAAAAGAAAATGGCTCGCCCGCGGTGAAGTCCTGTTGAGTGTGCTCCACGTCAAGGAACCAGAACAGCTTGTCTACGATCAAGTGTCCGCCCGCTCGTCCCTCGAACTGATCACGATGAAAGTCTGAGTGCACGACTCCGGGCAACGCGGCTGCCGTCTGATTTCCCGCGAACCATCCCACTGCCTCGCCATGCAGGTCGTTGCTGCCGGAGCGAGTCGCAATGTTTACCGTTCCGCTCGACGTCAATCCTGTTGAGGGATCGGGCAAGGACTGTGCCAGATTGAATTCCTGAATCGCACCTGCAGCGACGTTCTGAGTCGTGCTTCCGACGATTTCATCGGAAATATCAACCCCGTCCACCTCAAATCGAAGGCCGCGCCCGGTGTGCCCGAGCATGGACGGAGATGACAGACCATTTTTTCCGGGGAACAAAATACCGCCGTCGACCAACTGAACGCCTGGCTCGAGTTGCGCCAGATCGAACGGGTCGCGGCCATTGAGCGGGAATTCTTCGACCTCGCTGCCGAACAGCACACCTTGGACGGTGGGCTGCTCAGAGCTCATCAGGGTTTGCGGCGCCAGCTCCGTTATAGCGGGTTGTTTCTCCCCCGCGCGTAGAACAAACCGGGTGGTGGTGACGACTCCTATGCGGACTTCGACCGAGGAGTGCGCCGCCTCAAATCCCTTCGCTTCAACCTGCACCGTGTAAATTCCTGGCTGCAACGCTCCGGATGAATAGATTCCAGTCGAAGAGCTCTCCGCATGCGCAACACCCGACGTGGCCTGATTCGTGATCGTCAGCGTCGCCCCGGCAACTGCTTCCCCTTTTTCATCGATCACATTTCCCCGAATACTGCCGGCTCCAACGTTCGCCTGGCCCAGCAGCACGGAAGGCAACAGGGTCAGGCAAAAAATCACGAAAACCATTCGGCTGATCCATTTGCTGGAGCCGCCGGAATTGAGGTTCAGCATCGTCCGCCTTTCTTTTCTTCGTTTTCCGGTGAAGCCTTACAAAGTCCTACGCTTCTTCGAGCCTCTCCCGAAGATCCTTCACATCCATGTAGAACGGTATGACCTACGACTGGTTTGCAGGCTCGCGACCTTACCTCGTTCCTGCAAATTGAAATGATCTCTTAGCCTAACAGGTATTCCCTTGGCGACACTTCTTCACAAGTCCCCCAAAGCAATCCATCCTATCGAATTCTCTGTGCTTCCCGACAGTTATACACGGTCATGGCGCTCAGAATTCCGACTTCACGGTGTAATATCCCGCCCGATGCCGCACGCGATAGGCTGAGGCCTCAGGCACTCCCGTCACATTCACTTCAATTCGCCGGAATTCAGAGAAGGACGTGCGCTGGGACGGGTAGTACGCCAACAAATACTGCGTGCGTAGTTCATCGCTGATCTTGTGAAAGGCGTCATCCAATTGAGCCGTCGACGTCGCGTAATAGTACTTACCGCCGGTATCTTCCGAGAGCTGGATCAGGGCATGCTCGCCACCGGTCTCGCGTCCGGCGCTGTTCTCGATGGGCACGATGATGATTGAGTACACCAGCGCCTCCGCTTCTTCGGCGGCGCGCAGCGCCTCTTTGTAATCCACTTTGCTGATCGTATCGCCTCCATCGGTAATCAGGACGAGCACCTTGCGGCCTTTGCGTTTGTCGAGCGCGCGCGAGGTCAGGTAGACGGCGTCGTAAAGTGCCGTCGCCGCACCCACCCGAATGTGCTCAATAGCATCGTCAATACTTTTCAGATCCGACGTGTACCCTCGCGTAGATTCGTTCACGATTTCGCTGAAGCTGTACACCGACATGGCATCCACCGGCCGGATGATCGCATGCGCGAAACGCCGGGCCGAGGCCTGCTCCAGAGGCAGGTCGTGACGCGTGCTGAGACTGGTGTCGATCGCAAGAGCGATGGAGATGGGTACGGCCGATTCCTTGCCGAATACCGCTATTTTCTGCGTTTGATCGTCTTCCTTCAGAATGAAATTCTCTCTCGTCAGACCGCCAATCGGACTTCCATGTAAGTCGGTGACCGTCACGAACACGTTCACCAGATTGACATCCATCTTGAGCGTGGTGGATGGTTCGTTTTGCTGGGGGCGCGGTTGCGCAGGCGAAATCGAAGTTTGCTGCGCCCGCAAGCTGCAGACGGAGGCGAACAGGCTTAGCAGAAGCAGGCTCGTGGCGGGTTCTCTCATCGAATCTGAAAAGTATACCTTTGCAAATCTGCGACCCCGCTGCCCTGCCCCCGGGTTCGGTTCGGCGTGAATGATCGGATACCGAGGCTGACCTGCGCTAAGTGCCGTTCACTTAGATGCTTGTGCGATGGCAGGGCTGCCTGACGATCAAGAATTCGCGCGTGGGATATCGGCGGGAAAAGGTTCTCCATCGGCCCAGACTGCGCCGTCCTCGAAGTGCTCTTTCTTCCAGATCGGGACCGTGCGTTTCAGGGTGTCGATGATCCAGCGGCAGGCCTCGAAAGCGGGGCCGCGGTGGGCCGACGCAACTACGATCAACACACTGGTCTCGCCGATTTCAAGCCGTCCTAGCCGGTGGATGATGGCCACGTCCCGAACTTTGAACTGCTCGATCGCCTGGGCGGCGAGAGACTCCATCTGCTGCAGCGCCATCTCTTCGTAGGCTTCATAATCCAGAAACAGGGTCTTGCGCCCGCGAGTCTGATTCCGCACCACACCTTCAAACACGACGGCAGCTCCATCCTCGGCGTGCTTCAGATTGTCGAGCGCCTGTTGACTGTCAATCCTGGTGCGGGTAATAGAAGCATGCCTGCTGCCCTCCGCTTTGTCCGCCGAAGAAAGACCTGGGGAGCCTCCGCTGACCGGGGGCAGCAGCGCGACTTCGTCGCCGGCGTTCAAGTTTGTGTCCGGTCCCGCATATTGCTGGTTGACTGCGACCGCGAGCGAAGCGACCCATCCCCTGAGGGGCGGAATTCGCTCCTCATAGTGTCGGAGGACATCACGGACCGACGCCGGTTGCGGAAGTTCGATCTCGTCGGAGGACTTCCCCGCCGAATCCCGCAGCATTCCGAAAAACAAAACACGCACACGCATCAGATGTTTAGTGTACCGCCGGACCGTCCGTCCTCGTCTCAACAGCGAGCGCAATCCCGCTTGGACGTGACCATAGTCACGTCCACAACAAGAGTCATAGCATAAATTCTTCTTGAAGTTGAACGATCAAAGAGATTAGTTTCGCTTTGTCCCAAGAAATTCATGTTTCCTGAGTCAGATCGGACTCAGGCAGCAGTTCCTCCCCCGAACGTGTACGCATATCTGCGCTCGCGATGTCGAGACAGGAGAATTTATGTCAACAATTTCCAATCGTATTCCTCTGATTGCCGCAATCTTCGCCGTCTTCAGCCTCCTGGCGGCAATGCCGACGCGAGCCGTTGCCCAGGACGTCGCTGCCATCACGGGCGTTATTACGGATGCCTCGGGCGCAGTCGTCCCAGATGTCGAGGTTACTCTCTCCAATCCGGAGACCGGCGTTTCTTATAAAGCCGTCAGCACCTCCTTGGGTTCTTATACGATCAACGAAGTCAAGCCGGGCCCCGGCTACAAAATTGAGTTCACCCGCAATGGTTTCAAACCGCTAGCAATCTCCGGCCTCTACCTGAATGTGGCCGCGACGCGGACCCAGAATGCTCAATTGACTATTGGAGAAGCGCGCGAGACCATCGAAGTTTCCGCCGCCAGCCAGCAAGTCACCCTCGACACTACGGACGCGACCGTCGGCAATAACTTCCAGGTTCAGGTGCTGAACGACATGCCGGTGCAGGATCGGAGCAATCCGTCCGCACTTTTCGTGCAGCAACCGGGCGTCACCTTGGATGGCGCTGTTACCGGCGCGCGCACGGACCAGAGCCGCGTCACCGTCGATGGCCTTGACGTCAATGACATGGGCACCGGCGAATTCGGATACATCGTGGGCAGAGCCCCGGTGGACTCGGTGCAGGAGTTTCGCGGGGTCAGCGCCGGCTTTCTTCCCGATGCCGCCGGCGGTGGCGGAGGCCAGTACGAACTCGTGACGAAGAGCGGCACCAACTCCTTCCACGGCTCGCTGGTGGAATACCATCGCGACACCAGCCTGGAAGCGAACGATTGGTTCAACAACAACTCCGGCGTGCCGCGGCCTCCTCTCATCCGCAACCAGTTTGGCGGCAGCATCGGCGGCCCCATTATCAAGAACAAGCTCTTTTTCTTTTTTACCTACAACGGGCGGCGTGACACCCTTTCCAACCTGGAGGAGCGCACGGTTCCGATGGACTCCTTCCGGAACGGCACGCTTTCCTACATCAACACTTCGAACCAACTGGCAACTCTGACTTCCTCCCAAGTAGCGGGATTCGATCCGCAGCATGTCGGTTTCAACTCATCGCTGCAGAGTCTGTTCTCCAGCCGCTATCCCCATGCCAACGATTTTTCCGGTGCAGCCGGAGATCTGATCAATACCGCGGGCTACCGTTTCAACGCACCTTTTCCCTATAAGGAAGACGATTACGTTCAAAGGGTCGATTACAACCTGAACGACAAGATGAAGATTTGGGGAAAAGGAAATTTCGTCAGAACAAACGGAACCGAAAGCGCCATTCAATTCCCCGGCGACCCGCTGACCTCTCCGTTCTTTGACCGGAGCTACACCTGGGTGGTCGGACACGTCTGGACACTCAACACGAGGATGGTGAATAACGCGTCGTTCGGCGAAGTGTACGAAAACTTCAACTTTCCGAATACCTATAATCCCACCGGTGCCAATCAGTTTGGGTCTGTCGGCGGCAATGGGACCGGCGGATCAATCATCGATGGTCCTTACGCCAGCGCCATTAATGCCCAGGGCCGCACCTACCCCATCCCGGTGATCCGCGACGACTTCAGCTGGGATAAGGGCAATCACAGCTTCCGCTTTGGCGGCACCTTCAAGTACATCACGCCCCATGACTACACTATCCTGAACTACAACGTTCCCACGATCGGCTTGGGCGGAAATACACCAGACCTGAATACCAGCGCCAGTCCCGATCCCCTGCGGCCACTTGACATTTGCCCGGCGAGCGCGCCGCCCCCCAACTGCAATCCGAGTGCGACCGGACTCTATGACGCCGCGTTCGCACTCGCACTCGCTCCATACAGTGCCGTCAGCAGCACTTTCAACTACGACGCGCAGGGCAACGCGCTGGCGCAGGGAAGCGGTTCACAACATACCTACCGCTATTACGAAACGGAACTGTATTTTGCGGATACGTGGAAGATACGGCCGAACCTGACCATGTCATATGGATTGCGCTGGATCAATTACAGCGTCCCGTACGACACCCACGGCATCCAATCGATCCAGAATTATGACTTCGACACCTACTTCAACGACCGTGTAGCCCAGAGCGCCGCGGGTCAGTCGGGAAACTCGGTTGTGCCCTTCATTTCCTATTCGCTCGGCGGAAAAGCCAACCACGCTCCAGGGTATTTCAAGCCGCAGTATACGAACTTCGCGCCGAGAATCGCGGTCGCCTACGCCGTTAATCCAAAAACCGTGTTTAACGCAGGCGCAGGAATCGTCTATGACCAAACCGTGGTCAACGCGGTGCAGTATCAACAATCGCAGTTCTCGTATCTGTTCCAGGCGAGCGCAACACAGCCCTTCGGGGCGCCGGGCGATCCGGTAAAGTCTCTAAAGGAGGATGCGAGATTCAGCGGTCTCACCAACCCGCCCGCCGCTCCTCCGGCGCCAAGCATCACGAAACCTTTTCTCCCGTTCGTAGACAGCACGGGTACGCCCTTCGGCTTGGCGAATGGTGGAGCCTTCAATGAAATTATTGATCCGAACCTCAAGACTCCCTATTCAATCCAGTTCAATGTGGGGTTTGAGAAACAACTTCCTGCCGGGCTCATTCTGCGGTCTTCCTATGTGGGCCGCCTGGGCAGGCGGTTGCTAGCGCAGGCCGACGCTAACCAACTGATCGATTTTAAGGATCCTGTTTCGGGTCAGCTTATGTCCGACGCATTCGCCAATGTCACCCGGGAACTGCGGGCGGGAGTAGATCCGGTCTCAGGCGTCACCCCCCAACCCTGGTACGAAAACGTGCTTTATCCAAATACAGGCGCCTTCTTCGGGCTTCCCAACAACACAACTGTAGTCTCGGCCCTCGTCAATACTCTGGCATCACGGGGCGATTTTGCCGACACCACCCAGGTTCTCGCTCTTTTGAACTACTACTACAGTCCTTTTGCCACTTACCCGATGGGCTTGCCTGCCAATATCGGGATGGGCTCGCAGTTCTCCGAGAACACCTTCTACACCAACAAGGGATCCTCAAACTACCACGGCTTGCTCACCACGCTGCACAAGAATGTCAGCCATGGTCTGCAATTCGACCTGAACTACACGTGGTCGCACTCGATCGACAACGTTTCCATCATCGCGAATCAGGCGGCCTTTGGCGGGTATGGGTTCGTATGCGACGTCTTGCGCCCGCGTGAATGCCGTGGCAACTCCGACTTTGACGTGACTCACTACTTCAACGGCAACTTCATTTACGATCTGCCGGTCGGCCGTGGCAAGGCATTAGCCGGAGGCGCACATCGTTGGTTGGACGAGGTGATCGGTGGCTGGAGCATCAGCGGCCTTCCGAGCTGGCATAGTGGAGGAGCCTATTTTGCGAGCTCAAACGCCTTCGTGGCTGGATATGCCAACGACGCGCCCGCCATTCTCACTGGACCGGCGTCAGACCTGCATATCCACCTGAATGGAGGGAAAGGCCAGCCGCTGTATGGCTTCGCCAATCCGAGCCAGGCTAACGCGGACTTTGTCGGTCCCATCGGCTTCAACGTCGGGGGCCGTAACAATCTGCGCGGCCCCTCTTACTTCGACATGGATGCCGGGCTCGCCAAGGCATTCCCGCTCTCCAGCGAAAGGTTCGCGTTGAAGTTCCGGGCGGATGCATTCAATGTCTTCAATCACCCGAACTTCAGCAACCCGTGCAGCGACATCACCAACGTATCCTGTCTGTTTGGAACGATCTCGAGCACGGTGGGCACAAGCATTCGTAATGGCGGCCCCTCAGCACGCGTCCTGCAGCTGGCGCTGCGGTTGGAGTTCTGAAACTGAATTGCTTGGATTTTCGGGCCGGCCCGTTCGGGCCGGCCCTTTTTGTTGGCTTACAAAATCCGCGTCAGCACGCGGTCATGCACCGGCTCTGGTTCTTTGACCGGCTGCGTGGGGTTGTAGTCCTGCTTGGGGTCCTTGGGCGGAGCCGCTGGCAGAATCTTCGCCGCAGTACTTTCGGCCACTGCCGGCAATGAGACCTGTAGCGCCTCATCAATCGTCTTCACGTAGTGGACCTTCAGGTTGTCGAGTTGCTCGGGCGACAGATCCTCTTCGACGTTCATCTTGTTCTCCGCCGGAAGGATCACGTCGCGCACCCCGGCCCGCTTCGCCGCCAACACTTTTTCTTTAATCCCGCCGACCGGAAGCACGTTCCCGCTCAGCGTGATTTCTCCGGTCATCGCGATCAGCGGCGTGATGCGGCGCTTCGACAGCAACGACACCAGAGCCGTTGCCATGGTCACCCCGGCCGACGGACCGTCCTTCGGAATCGCGCCCGCGGGCACGTGGATGTGAATATCGTGATTGGCGAAGAAATCTTCCGCCACCCCGAGCCGGTCTGCATTCGACCGCACCCACGTCAACGCCGCCTGCATCGACTCCTGCATGACCTGCCCGATCTGGCCGGTCATGGTGAATCCGCCTTTGCCCTTCATGGCATTGGCTTCGACGAACAACACATCGCCACCGGAAGGAGTCCACGCCAGGCCAACCGCCACTCCCGGGCGTTCCGTGCGCTCGGCAATTTCGCCTTCGCTGCGGATCTTGATCCCGCCCAGGAATTCCTGAATGACTTCCTTGGTCACCATGAGCTTGTCAGTCTTGCCCTCGGCCAGGCGCCGCGCCTGCTTGCGGCAGATGGTGCCAATCGTGCGTTCCAGGCTGCGTACGCCCGCTTCCCGCGTGTAGTGCCGGATGATGTAGCGCACCCCTTCTTCAGGAAATTCGATCTGCTCCGCGGTGATGCCGTTCTCGTCCACCTGCCGCGGGATCAGGTACTTGAATGCGATGTGAACCTTTTCTTCTTCGGTATAGCCCTGCAGTTCGATGATCTCCATGCGGTCGCGCAGGGGCTCGGCAATCGGGTCGAGCATGTTGGCGGTCGTGATGAAGAGCACTTTGGACAAATCAAACGTCACGTCCAGATAGTTGTCGCGGAACGAGGAATTCTGCTCCGGATCGAGCGCTTCCAGCAGCGCCGAAGCCGGATCGCCGCGGAAATCACGTCCGACCTTGTCGATCTCATCGAGCATGAACACCGGATCTTTCGTCTCCGCCCGGCGAATGCCCTGAATGATCTGCCCGGGCAGCGCTCCAATGTAAGTGCGCCGATGGCCGCGGATTTCGGCCTCGTCGTGCACACCGCCCAGCGACAAGCGCACGAACTTGCGTCCTAACGCGCGTGCGATGGACTTGCCCAGTGAAGTCTTGCCCACGCCGGGAGGTCCCACGAAGCAGAGGATCGGCCCCTTCATGTTCGGCTTCAAACGCCGCACCGAAAGGTAATCGAGAATCCGGTCCTTCACTTTCTCCAGATCGTAGTGGTCGGCGTCGAGAATCTCTTTCGCCTTGGGAATTTCGATCTCCTGCCCCGATGTCTTCGCCCAGGGCAGTACGGCCAGCCACTCGATGTAGTTGCGCGTCAGGGAATAATCGGCTGCCATCGGCGACATGCGCGACAGGCGGCCCAATTCCTTGAGCGCTTCCTTCTTCACCTCATCCGGCATGCCCGCTTCTTCGATCTTCTTCTTCAGGTCTTCGACGTCGCGTTGCCCCTCATCCTGCTCGCCCAATTCTTTCTGAATGGCCTTCATCTGCTCGCGCAAGTAGTACTCGCGCTGCGTCTGCTGTACGCGGTCCTGCACTTCGCTTTGAATCTTGTTGCGCAGTTGTTGGACTTCCAGCTCCTTGGCCAGGTGCTGGTTGATCTTCTCCAGGCGCACATGGATATCGAGGGTTTCGAGCGTGTCCTGCTTGTCGGGAGTAGATAACGACGGCAGCGACGAGGCGATGAAATCGACCAACCGGCCGGGCTCATCGATGTTCATGGCCACGGTTGACAGTTCATCGGAAAGCGTCGGAGATCCCGCGACAATTTGCTGGAACAAAGTCAGTACGTTGCGCTGCAGCGCTTCCACCTGCGACGTCGCGACCGGTGCCGCTCCCTCAGGGAGGGGGAAATAATGCGCGTTCATGAATGGTGTTAACTGCGTAAATTCGGCCAGGCGCACTCGCTCCAACCCTTCGGCAAACACGAACAAGCTCTGGTTGGGCATCTTGACGACTTTATGAACGACGGCGGAGGTGCCCACGTTGTAAAGATCGCTGGGCTGGGGCGCATCCACACGGGCCTCGCGCTGCGCGACCACAATGATCGTCTTGTCTTCCCCGAGAGAGTTGATCAGTTGAACCGAACTCTCGCGCCCCACCGTGAGGGGTAGAACCGCGTGCGGAAATAAAACGGTATCCCGCACCGGCAATACTGGCAGAGCCTTTTGTTCGTTTGTTTCCTTGTTCTTAGGAGTGCGCTCGGATGGCGTCTGCTGAGTCATGATTCTCCTTGAGTGTAACTCGCTCAAGTTTAGATGATCCTCTGCCGGGAAAGGTTTCAGCAACGCCGGAATCATTCCCGTAAGGTCTTGAATTGTATTCTCTTAATCCAATTGGCGAACGTGCCCAAGGTGCAGAGGCTAACGCGGGGCCAGAGCAACTGCAAGAGCTAAATTGCAGAAAGTCAACAACACGCGCCAGCATTTCGCGGCAAGCGGTCCGCCTCAACAAAAAAAAGCCCATCCTGGGCTTGGTCGAATGCAAGCTCCGAGCTCGTTGGAATGGGCGTCGAGCGATTCTAAGAACTCCGGGTTGAGACTCGAGAACCCGGCTTGCTCCGGGCCGGCCGGGCTCTCCTAATCCTAGAAAACGTGCTTAGCAGTGTCGCCGCGGAAAACCATTTCCTGGAGCACTCTTTCGTTCGCCGCGTTCACCGTGTACACCGTATGGGTCTGCTCCGCCTTTTGCGTCAACGGAACCAGCGTGCACTTTACTTTGAATTCATCCCTTGTCTGTTCGTGCCGGAACACCATAACGTGTTCCTCACCCTGCATGGTATGGCGGACAACATACTCTCCCGCCGGCATAACCGTGGTTCCGACGCGAATAGTAGCATCGAATTTGACGTGGTTCACCTCACGAACACCCAGCTTGTTCTCTCCTGCCATCGCAACCACTGCGAATGCAAAGAGCAGAACACCCAGCAGTTTCACAAAGCGCATATACCCTCCGTAGAGAAGATTCCATGATCCTGAGCAGGATCGACACAAGTGTAGAGGGGACGTCGCCGGCGATATGTGTGTCCAGTCACAATCCTATGTGATGGGAGGATAGGCAGTTAGTCCAACTCGATGCTATTCCGCGTCGGCCGCGGGATAGACTCCCAGCACTTTGACGAATTCCGCTACCTCGCCCAGGTGCCGCAATGCATTCTGGGCCGCTTCGTCATCTCCGCGCAGGAAGTCAACGTAGAAGACATACTCCCAGGGGCGGCCACGCATCGGGCGGGACTCGATCTTGCTCAAGCTGATGTCGCGCAGGGCGAACACGCTCAGAGATTTGAAAAGCACGCCGGGGGTATTTTTCACATGAAAGGCAATGGACGTCTTATTGGCATTGCGCGGGACCACATTCCGCGCCGGGCGTCCCTTCCCTCGCTGGAGTTTTCGAATCAGAAAGAAGCGGGTGAAGTTTTGCTTCTCATCTTCAATCCCTGCCTGCAGGATCTTGCCCCCGTACTCCCGCGCAGCCTGCTTTCCCGCGATACCCGCCGCATCCTTCAACCCGTTGGTGATGACGTGCTTCACGCTGCCGGCAGTGTCGTAAAACGGAACCGGTTCGATGCGCGGGTGATGCCGGAAAAAATCGCGGCATTGGTCGAGCGCCACCGGATGCGACAGCACGCGCCGCAACTCGCCCATTCGAACCCCCGCAGCCGCGATCACATTGTGGACGATCCGCAACAGGTATTCGCCGTGAATGAACACATCTTTCGCCACCAGCAAGTCCGCGTGCTCGGCGACGGTTCCTGCCAAAGTGTTCTCAATCGGGATCACCGCCGCTTCGACCGATCCCTTCTCCACGCGCTCAAACACCTCCGCCGAGCGCGCACAGGGCACCACCGTGCAACGGCGGAGCATGCGCTCGGCCGCTTCGTGACTGAAGGAACCCAATTCCCCCTGAATGGCAACTTTCATCTGCAAGGCAAGGTATCTGGAGAGGCCGCAAAAACGCAAATGGTTTCTGGATGCGTCTGCTCCGCACAAACCTTTAACGAGGAATCAGCGTTTCCTGACTGGCGGCGCACAGCCACTGGCCATCTTGCAATATCCACGTGTCGGTGAATCGTCCCCGGCGGGTGTAGGGCTTGCCATTTTCCGTGCCCTGCTCGCGGTACGCACCTGTTACCACGATCGCGGTTCCATAGGATTCGGCCTTCATGCCTTCGTTGACGATTTGCGTGGAGCGGGAAGCGCGAATGCTGGCCAGCAACTGTTCTTTGCTCATGAACGAACCGTCGGCATCGGTGTACACGAAAGTCGGGGCCAGCAACTGGGCCAAAGCTTTCAGATCATTGTGACTTTCCGCTTCGTTCCACGCATTCTCCAGCGCCAGAACCCGCATCTTATCCGAGTCTTGCGCCCACAGGTGCATCTGCGACAAGACGACTACCGCCGTCAGCAGGAGGATAGGTTTTCCACGCTGCATATCGTGGCTCCCGTGAAGAGGTTTGAACGATATGCGAAAGCTAAGGGAATTCACCAGGGAATGCAATAGAAGCTATCGAAAGGAACCATCTTGCTTACACGCAGGGTGGTGATCACGACCACAACGGTGCCACGCTGCAGCCAAAGCAGCGGAATGAGGCTAAAACCGCTAGAATGAAGCGTCAGCTTCCTCTCAGATTCAGGTAGCGGTGTCTAAAAAGAAGGCGGTCAGATCCAGGTGCGTTCCCCAAAGCTCATTCTGCTTGCACTCGTGCTGGTGCAATTTGCGGTTGCAGCTACCCCGACAGAGGTAAAGGAGATCGCCGCAGCTGTGGACGCGCACTACAACCACTTGCAGTCGCTTGAGGCGCAATTCACCGAACTGTATCGCGGTTCTGGAATGGAGCGAACCGAATCGGGAACATTGTGGCTGAAAAAACCTGGCAAGATGCGTTGGGAATACCGTTCTCCCAGAGACAAGCTGTTTGTCAGCAACGGGAAAGATGCGTGGTTTTACGTCCCGGAGGATCATCAGGCGCGCAAGACCGCCGCGAAGAAATTGGAGGATGTCCGTTCTCCGCTCGCGTTCTTGCTCGGTAAAGCTAAGCTGCAGAAAGAGTTAAGGGGATTATCTCCCGCTCCGGATATCGCGCCGATGCAAGCTGGCGACGTCGTGCTGCGTGGGGTACCGAGTGCTATGGCGGATCAGTTCAATGAAATTGTCCTTGAGGTCACGCCGGACCACCGCATCGTTCGGCTGATCGTTGAGGCTGTGGACGGCTCTTCGACCGAGTACCAGTTCTCGGATCAGAAAGAAAACGTCCCGATCGCCGATGCCCGCTTTCAATTTCGACCGCCCGCAGGCACGGAAGTGGTGGAAGGGGAACTGGGACAATAAGTTACTTGAGTACCGGACCCTGGCATTTCCGGACTCGATCGACGGCTTAGAATGGAAGTTGGAATGTTAGACTGGGGCCTTAGGCCCCCACCTGGAAAAGATTCGTAGAAATACCACCAAATGGCGGAATTTGTAGTAAAAATCGCGGACGATCGCGGGCGGGTACACCAGCACATCGAGCAGGGATACTCCGAAGCGGAGGTGCGCGACCGGTTCTCGCAGCAGGGCTATCTCGTCTATTGGGTGAAGCCGCAAGGCATGCTGGCGGGTGGGTTTTCCCTGCGGCGGCGCCGCAAGCTCAAGCAGTCCACCTGGCTCGTGTTTAATCAGCAGTTCCTTACGCTGATCCGCGCCGGGCTGCCGATTTTGAACTCGCTCGAACTGCTGATCAAGCGGCAGAAAGACTCCCAGCTCAAGGAAATTTTGCAGAATGTCCGCGACCGCGTAAAGGGCGGAGAAATGCTCTCCGACGCCTTCGCCTCTCAGGGGATCGTTCCCAAGATCTATACCACGACGCTGATGGCTGGGGAGAAGAGCGGAAACATCGACGAAGTGCTGACGCGCTACATCAACTTTCAGCGTCTGGCGATGACGTTTCGAAAAAAGCTGTTCGTTTCGCTGATTTATCCCACGCTGCTGGTCACCGTGGTCATGATCATGGTTACGTTCCTGTTCACGTATGTGGTCCCCAAGTTCGCCGACCTTTTCAACAGCCTCGACGCGAAGCTGCCGGCGATCACCGTGTTCATGTTGAATGTAGGGTTGAACGTCCAAAAATACGCGCCTTTTGCGGCGATTGGACTGATCGTTGCGGCGTTTCTATTCTGGCGTTGGAAAGACACGGATCGAGGCGGCGACCGCATCGACCGCGTCATCTTGGGCACGCCGCTGCTGGGCGACATCCGGCTGAAGCATCAGGTCGCGAGTTTTTCGCGCATGCTTTCCACCCTGCTGCAAGGCGGATTGCCTCTGGTCCCGGCCATGGAAACGGCGGGTTCGTCGATGAGCAGCCGGCGCATCGTAAAAGGAGTCGGGCGGGCTGTAATCCGGGTGCGTGAGGGCCAGGGATTGGCGCCGAGCCTGGAAGAACAGAAGATCTTCCCTGAGCTGGCGGTCGAGATGATTGAAGTCGGCGAGTCGACAGGCGCGTTGCCGGCTATGCTCAACTCCGTAGCGGAGTTCTACGAGGAAGATGTGCAGACAGCGTTGGGGGCATCCATGGCATTGATCGAGCCCCTGATCCTGATCATTATGGCGATCTTTGTTGGCGGTGTTTTGATTTCGCTGTATCTGCCAATCTTTACGTTGGGGGTCCACTAAGTTCTCCGGCAGAGAAAAGCAGTGGAGTAAGTGAATGTCAATGGCCGAAAAGAAATCACTCTTCGTGAATGGCGGGAACGGCGGGCCGATCAGCCCGACCGGAAATCCGGTGACCGATCTGGAACGCGCGCAGGATGTTGCGCGCCGCTACCGCTGCGAGTTCATTGACCTGAGCGGTTTCGAGCTGCATCACGAGCTGTTCAAGAAGATTCCCGTGGAGTTGATGTTCCGCTACAACTTCGTGCCGTTGGAGGAGACCGGAGACGGCCGGCTGGCGATCGCGATTGCCGACCCCAGCCAGCTGATGATGATCGACGAGATCAGCTTGCTGCTCAAACAGCGCATCGTCACCAAGGTTTCGACCCTCAAGCAGATCTCCGACATCCTAAAGAAGACCGAGCAATCGCAGCGCGTGCTCGAAGAGGCCAGCGAAGGCTTTCAGATCATTCGCGAAGACGAGAATACCGGCGCCGAAGAGACCCTGACCATCGACAAGCTCACGGCGGCGGGCGATAGCAGCCCGATCATCCGCCTGGTCGATACCACGATTTTCACGGCCCTGCAACGGCGAGCTTCCGACATTCACATCGAAACGCGCGACGACTCTGTCGTGATCAAGTTCCGCATTGATGGCGTGCTGACGCAGGCCATGCCGCCGATTGGCAAGGAGCATCATTCGACGGTCATCTCGCGCATCAAGGTCATGAGCGAGCTCGATATTTCCGAGCGGCGCGTGCCCCAGGACGGACGCTTCCGGGTGAAATACAACGGCCGTGCCATCGACTTCCGCGTCTCGATCATGCCCTCGATTCACGGCGAAGATGCCGTGCTGCGCGTGCTCGACAAAGAGTCGATGAGTGAGAAGTTCCGCACGTTGACTCTCGATGTCGTCGGTTTCGACGAAGAAGATCTGCGCAAATTCCGCCGCTATATCAAAGAGCCCTACGGCATGGTGCTGGTGACCGGGCCGACTGGAAGCGGCAAGACGACTACGCTCTACGCTGCCGTGAATGAGATCAAGACCGACGAAGACAAGATCATCACCATCGAAGACCCGGTGGAATATCAGCTGCGCGGCATCACGCAGATTCCCGTCAACGAGAAAAAAGGCCTGACCTTCGCCCGTGGATTGCGCTCGATCTTGCGCCACGACCCTGACAAGATCATGGTCGGCGAAATCCGCGACACCGAGACGGCGCAAATCGCCATTCAATCGGCTCTCACCGGACACCTCGTCTTCACCACCGTTCACGCCAACAACGTGGTCGACGTGATCGGCCGTTTTCTGAACATGGGGGTTGAGCCTTACAACTTTGTCTCGGCGCTGAACTGCATTCTGGCGCAAAGGCTGGTGCGCCTGATTTGTGATTCGTGCCGTACCGAAGTGCACTATCCTCCGGAGGTGCTCGAGGCCAGCGGGTTGGATCCGCAGCAGTGGGGCAAAGTGCCGCTCTACGAGGGCCCGGGATGCATCGAGTGTGCGGGCACGGGATTCCGCGGCCGAACCGCAATTCACGAGTTGCTGGATTTGAGCGACCGCGTCCGGGAAATGATTCTGGCCAAAAAGCCGACGTCGGAGATTCGGCGCGCGGCGCGCGAAGAAGGCATGCGCTTCCTCCGCGAGTCCGCGCTCGACAAAGTCCGGCTCGGCATGACCACGCTGAAGGAGATTAACAAGGTCACGTTTATCGAGGCCATGCGCTAAAGGCAAGGTTTCAAAGTTCAAAGTTGCAAGGTTTCAAGGTTGCAGCGTCGCCGTAATAACGCTCCCTTCATCCCGCCACAAAAACTTTGAACGGTTGAAACCTTAAAACTTTGATGTGCTCTCGCAGCTATTGCATTTCTGCACAAGACGGTTTCTGATTTATAGAGGTACAGGTATTTCTCAAGGGCGTACTCGGGAATGAGTTCAACCGCAAACACAGCAAAACCAAATCTGGCGTGTGAAATCGCAGCCGATCGCGTACTGGCGGGCCGCATCGTCGACCACGGCGGGGCGCTGGAAGCCTGTGCGGCGCGCGAACTGGCGCCGGGCAGTGTTGTTCCAGACCTGGTGGAGAGCAATCTGCGCCAGCGTGGAGCGGTCCGCGAAGGGATCGAAGCTGCATTAGGCACCGTGGGCGGACGCTCTAAAGACGTGATTGCCATCGTTCCCGATGCCGCTGTTCGCGTGATGCTGGTGGACTTCGACACCCTGCCCTCCGATCACGACGAAGCGCTCGGGGTGGTGCGGTTCCGCCTTAAAAAATCTCTGCCCTTTGACGTAGAGAAAGCCAAGGTTTCCTATCATGCCCAGAAGCTTGGAGACGAAGTTCGAGTCGTGGCTGCAGTTGCTTTGGGCAGTGTGATTGAAGACTACGAAGCCGCATTTCGCGATGCCGGATTCAGCCCTGGAGTAGTGCTGCCGTCTACCTTGGCGGCATTGGGCGCGGCAGAGGGCAAGAATCCCACGCTCGTGGTTAAAGTCGATGCCCATACGACGAGCATCGCCATTCTGAATGAAGACCGGTTGCAGCTGTTTCGCACCCTGGAAAATACGCGCGGAGTGACGATCTCGGGAGAGCAACTGGCGGAGGAAGTCTATCCCTCAGTAGTCTTTTTTCAGGATACATACCATCTAAATATAGAGAGAATTTATGTGGCCGGGCTGCCGGAATCCGGCGGAGCGGCCTCTGCCCTGAGGACACAAACCGGTGCCGATGTGCAGGAACTGGTGTCCTCCTCGCAACTGGGAATAACGTCCGGCGGGGCGGTTCCGCGCTGGAGAATGGCCGGCGTTTTAGGAGCGCTGATTTCGTAAATGCGTCTTGATATCAATCTCGCGAGCCGGCCGTACGAAGATGCGCGGCAGTTCTGGATGCGCTGGGGCACGGCCGTCGGCGCAATCGGCGTGCTGACGCTGGTGCTGCTTACGTTGGACGTGACCGGCTGGATCAATGCGCGGCGCGATCGCATCGCCATCGCCGACAAGCGCGCCATGATCGCCGAACGCGACCAGATTCGTTCCCAGGCTGAAGCCTTCTTGAACCGGCCGGAAAACCACACCACGCGTGACGAATCACAGTTTCTGAATGAGCTGATCGAACGCAAGTCGTTCTCCTGGACGCGCGTGCTCGAGAATCTCGAGAAGGTGATGCCGCCGCGCGTGCACCTGGTCGCGATCAGCCCTCAATTGGATGATGACAACCAGCTGGCACTGAAGATGACCGTGGCCGGCGACTCGCGGGATCGTGCCATCGAATTGGCGCGGCGCATGGAGGAATCGCGGCGCTTTGCGCAGACCACCATTGTCCGCGAGGCCCACATGGATTCCAAGGGGGGCGATACCGAACAGTTCGAGATCGCGGCGATTTATATCCCGGAGCAATTGCCGGCACAGGCGGAGGCGGCGCCCGCAAATAATTCGCCCGCACAATCCGCTGCCGCAGCGAAGCCCCGCACCGAATTGGCCAAGAGGAATAAACACTGATGCCCGATCTGCAGCGAACCCGGAAGAAGCTCACCAGCGCCATCGCCATAATGGCGGGGGTCGACCTGCTCGCAAGCTTGCTGTACTTTTCGCCGCTGATCGGTTCGCCCGAGAGCCGTCGCCAGGAATTGAACCGCCTGCAAGTGGAACTCATGACCAAAACGCGGCAGGTTGCTCCGTTGAAAGACCTGCCACATCGAGTCGTGCTTGCCAACCAGCAGATCAAGGATTTTTATAAGAATCGTTTTCCTTCACAGAATTCGCAGATTGCGACTGAATTCGGCAAGCTTGCCGCCGCCAATGGAGTCCGCATTGAGCAGGGACGGTTCAAAGGCGACGAGACGACTACCGAAGGCTTGCAGCGCTGGGAAATGGAATACGATCTGGAAGGAAGCTACAGTTCGCTGGCCAGGTTCATCAATGCTCTGGAACGGGACGAGATGTTCTTCATCATTGACAGCGTGTCTCTGGGGGGCGAACCCCAGGGCCCGGTCAAGTTGAGCATGAAACTGGAAACGTATTCGAAGGTGGCTACGTAGTGCAACTCGGATTGGAAAACAAAAAGAAGGCCACATGGGCCGCCGTGCTCGGCGTGATTGCCGTGCTGGCGTTCGGCTATTTCGTTATGCCTTTTTTTAGCGGCTCTTCCGCTCCGTCGTCGAATGCGCAGGCCGCTGCACCGATCGTTGCGCCTCGGGCCCAGTCGTCCCGCGGCTTGAGCAAGGGTGGGAAAAAGGCCCGAGTGGAGAATCTTGATCCGACGTTGCGTCTGGACCTATTGGCAGCGAGCGAGAAAACTCTTTATGAGGGCAATGGAAGAAACATTTTCGTGTCGCAGGCTGAGGATATTCCTCAACCGCATGGGACAGGAGCAACCGACGTAGCCAAGGTTGGCGAGACAACCGCGCCGACGTATGTAACGCCGTCGGTTCCGCCTGCTCCGCCGATTCCGCTGAAGTTTTACGGTTTCGCCAGCTCTCCCGGTGAGCCGAAAAAAGTATTCCTCAAGTTGAATGAAGACGTCTTCGTCGCGGGAGAAGGCGAGATTGTGGATCGCCGTTACAAGGTCATCCGTATTTCGCCCACATCGGTCGAGATTCAGGACGTGGTCGGCAGCGGCCCGCCACAGAACATTCCGCTCACGCAAGGCTGAACAGATTTGGTAATTGGGAAATTTGGTAATTGAGTAAATTAAGAAAGCTGAACAGCCCGCGCAATTATCCAATCACTCAATTCCCCAATTACTCAATTTTTATGCTTTCTGGATCCAAATTTCGTGCACGGCGGGGGGAGCAAGGGTACGTCATGCTGCTCCTGCTGCTGACTGTGGCGTTGATGATCATCATGGCGGCCGTGATCGTGCCCTCCATTACCTTCGAGATCAAGCGTGATCGCGAGGAAGAGATGGTTCATCGCGGCGTGCAATACTCACGGGCGATCCGAGCGTATTACAAGAAATTCGGCCGCTACCCCATGAAGATTGAGGATCTGGAGAACACCAACCAGCTTCGCTTCTTGCGCAAGCGATACAAAGATCCGCTGACCGGGAAGGATTTCAAATTACTCCATTTCGGCGAAGCCAAGATGACGATGAACGGCATGTCCGCCGGCGCGATTCCGGGCGCGGCAGTTGTCGGGGCCAACGGCTCGCTGAACACTCCGAATGGCATAACCCAGGTTTCCGGATTCGGCAACAACATCGCGTTCGGCGGAAACTCGTCTTTCGGGCAAAACTCTTCCTTCGGCCAAAATTCTTCGTTCGGGCAGACTTCGCAAAATACGAACTCGCAAAACAACCCGAGCGATTCCACGCAGGCTGGAACAGATTCCTCCCAACCGGGATCCTCTGCTACTCCAGGAACCGGTGCTGCAGGGCAGGGCCAGAACAGCAGCAGTTCCGGAGACAAGCTGGCGAGTACAACATTCGGGGGCGCGCCCATCGTGGGAGTCGCCAGCACCAGCAAGGAAAAAACGATCCGCGAATTCGATAAGAAGAAGAAATACAACGAGTGGCAGTTTGTGTACGATCCCACCTTGGATCGTGGCTTTCTGATCACAACTCCCTACCAGCCGCAGCTCCAGATGTTTGGCGCGGGACCGCAAAACGTGAATGGGCCCGGCGTCGCAGGACAGAACGGAATGGGACAAAACGGAACCAGCAGCGGGTTCGGGAACAGTTTTGGCAATGGCTTCGGAAACTCTAACGGGATGCAGAATAATCCGACATCACCCGGCGGAGGATTAAATTCCCCAAGTCAGCCAACCAATCCACCGCCTCAACAACCTCCGCAGTAATCCGCGGGCACACGGAAGATATAACAATGAAAAAAGCCTCATCTCGCGATGAGGCTTTTGATCTTGGAAGTGAGCCTTAGTTACACGCTGAACGACGATCCGCAGCCGCAGGTGCTCTTCACGTTCGGATTCTCAAACTTGAAGCCAGCGCCCTCGAGGGTTTCGACATAATCGACGATACAGCCATTGAGATACATGACCGAAGTCGCGTCGACGAAAACCTTCAGGCCATCCATATCGAAGGTCTTGTCCATCATGCCCGCGCCGTTCTCGAACTGCATGGAATAGGAGAAGCCTGAGCATCCTCCGCCTACGACACCAATGCGCAGGCCGGCGGGGACAGGGTTCTGCTGGGCCATAATTTCTTTCACCTTGGCCACGGCATTGGCAGTCAGGGTGACGGGTGCGGCTTTCTTGACTTCGGGAACGGTTGTGGTCGCCATTCGTATCTCCTTGGCTTTAAAGCTGTTTCATTATATCAGAATTAATCATCTTCGTAGCCCCCCGGTCGGCTAGGGCTGTGCAAAAGACTCCACCAATTGGATGCCATTTCGGCCCTAAAGTCGCACTTGTCCCCATTTCGTAACAGCTTCGGAACACAAGGATTAATTCGTCGCCAGAGCTTGCGAACGGGGCTATAATCGTGCCGTTAAGGCCTTCCCCGGATTAGTTGCGGGGTTCCTGCTCGCCCCGCCACGACGTGGAAAGCCGCTGTACTTGGGTCGACTCAGCCGAGGTGGCTTATGACGCCAATTGAAATCGTGGGGGGTCTGTTCGGACTCTTCGCCGTAGGGCTGATTGTGCTTCTCATCTATAAGAGCACGCTGACCATGCACGAGGATGATCAGCTGTTTCTCGATGATGCCAATTCGCACATGCAGGAAGAGCAAACAGAACTCCTGGTTAAGGTGAACAAACTGACGATTCCGATGCGCGTGTTCAGCATCGGCTCGGGCGTGTTTCTGCTCGCCTTTCTGGCTTTGCTGATTTACCAGAAGCTGAACGAAGTCCAATAACGAGCGGGCGGAGAGTTGGTTCGGCGCAGCGTCCGGACGCATTGCCGCGTTTGGCAGTGCATCACGGGTGCTTTTGTGTCTTGCTCAGCAGTTTCACAGATTGCCGCTAACGCACGCGCGACCTTCTCGTCTACATGCTTGAGGCTTCCGACAGCGGGACCGTCCGGCGACTTCCTCGAATTTGTTAACCGACGCGGAATCCTGAATTGTACCTAACGGAAACTGCGAATAAAGTTCCGCAAGCCTGACGTTCTTCCGCGATCTAGAGAGAGTCGGAAATAAGGGCCCGGTCGGGTAACTTAGTAAGTTCATACGCCGTGGGCAACTTTTAAGATACAACCCGATTCCTACGGCGGGAGTACCTCAGCATGAATACAGCTCCCGCGGAAGTAACTCCTGACCCAGAGTCGACCCTCGATCAGTCAGAGTTACGGCCTGTGTTGCCGCCGGTTCAAGAACCTCGCTCTCGCCGGCGGCTCTGGATCGTCTGCTCGGTGGCTGCTGTAGTTCTCGCTGGCATTCTGCTGATAGTCATCCGCAGCCGCACTCGATCCGCCGCAAAGCTTGCATCCGCTATTTCAGCGGCTCCTGGAGACATCCTGCGGCTCAAGGGAACGACCGAGGCGGTGCAAGCCCGAGCCATTCTTGCGCCGTTGCTCGCCGGTCAACAGGTTCCCACTCTCACCATCATTCACCTGGCGCCAGGAGGAACGCGCGTCAAGCAAGGCGATCTGCTGGTGGAATTCGACCGGCAGGCGCAGATGCGGGACTATGTCGACAAGCAGGCGGAATATCAGAAGTTGGTGGCCCAGGTTGCCTCTGAACAGGCCAAAGAGAGTGCCGCTCGCGCCAAGGACGAAACTGAATTGAAAACCGCCGAGGACAATCTGCGGAAGACCGAGCTTGAAATCCAGAAAGCGGAGATCGTCTCTCGCATTGATGCGGAAAAGAATCAGGAAAATCTCGACGAAGCCAAGGCGACCTACGATCAACTGCGCCAAACGTTCGACCTGAAGCGCAAGGCAGCACAAGCGGCGATCCGCATCCTGGAAATCCAGCGCGATCGCACCCAGCAAACCATGCTGCATGCGCAGGCCAATGCCAACCTGATGCAGATTCATTCTCCCCTCGACGGCGTCGTCGTGCTGAATACCATCTGGAAGCAGGGCACGATGGGCGAGGTACAGGAAGGCGATCAGGTGCGGCCGGGCGTGCCCTTTATGCAGGTGGTGAATCCGGCAACCATGCAGGTGCGGGTGATGGCCAACCAGCAGGACTTCCCTTCCCTCGCGGTGGGTCAAACGGCGAAGGTGCGGCTGGATGCGTATCCGGAGATGGTATTCCCGGCGAAGCTCGATCAGGTTGCACCCATTGGAGAGAACGGAGATTTTTCCAACAAGCTGCGAGCCTTCGTCGTGATTGTCTCGATCCAGGGAAATGATCCCAAGTTGATGCCGGACCTTTCCGCCGCGGTGGATGTGGACATCGCAAAACCGAATTCTGGATCGAGCACGGCGTCAGGCAAACAATCCCAGCCCAGCCCGGGGAGTGGCTCCTGATGATGCAGCGCTTCCATCGTCTGTCGAAACTGGGCAAGTCAGCGGTCATCGCTGTGATCCTCCTGGCCGGCAGCGGTGTGGTGCTCGGCGCTGTCCGTATGGGAAGGCGAGGGCCAACCGTTCCCACCATCGAGGTCAAACGTGGGGAGTTTCTTGACTCTGCGCAATTTCGGGGCGAAGTGAAAGCCCTGAAGTCAGTCACCATCAGCGCTCCGGCGGAAGCCGGCGACCTGCAAATCGTCAAGGTCGCTTCGGAAGGCACGGTGGTCAAGCCCGGCGACGTGGTCGTCCAATTCGACAGCACGAAAACCGAACAGGAACTGGCACAGTTCCGCTCTGCTCTGAAATCAGCTGAGGCCGAGATCGCACAGGCCAAAGCACAAGCTCGGCTCGCCGAGGAAGAGAACAAGACCGCGGTGCTCAAAGCGCGCTACGACGTGGAAGGAGCCAAGCTCGAAGCCAGCAAGCAGGAGATCGTCTCAAAAATTGAAGGCGAAGAGGCCAAGCTGAAGCTCGCCGATTCGGAGCAGAAACTGCGGGAGGCTGAGACTAAAGAAAAATCTGACGCGCGGCTCAACCAGGCCACGATCGAGAGCAAGGTGCAGGCCAGCGAGAAAGCCAAGTACGACGTCGCCCGGGCGGAACGCGCTTTGGGCCAGATGATGCAGCGTGCTCCTTCCGCTGGAACGATCAGCCTGTTACAGCACTGGGGCGGCTCCGGCATGATCACCTACCGCCCCGGCGACCGGGCCTGGCCGGGCGCGGCCATCGCCGAATTACCTGATGCCACCACACTGCGCATTTCCGCACGCGTGGATGAAACCGAACGCGGCCGGCTGGCCCTCAAGCAACCGGTCACCGTTCAGCTGAACGCCATTCCGGACCGGCAATTCACGGGACACATCGAGCAGATTGGCGCCATTGCCAGTTTGGATTTCTCCAGCGGGTGGCCGATCACGCGTAACTTCATTCTCGAAATTGTTCTCGACCAGACCGATACCCGGTTTAAGCCCGGCATCACCGGACAGGTGACCGTCGTCGTCGACAAAGTGGCGAATGCTGTGACTATGCCCGCGCAGGCTTTGTTCCAGAAATCAGGCCAGAACATTGCATACGTCTGGCGACGTGGACAGTTCGAAGAGCGCGCCATCGAAGTCGGAAGGCGAAGTGGCGACAAGATTCTGGTCGCCAAAGGCGTAAGCGCCGGAGAGCAAGTGGCGCTGCGCGATCCTACCGCGAAAGAGTAGAGATGCAAGGCATGAGAAGCCGGCGGACCATCACGTGGGCAGTTGTGGCAGTCGTGCTCTTCGCTGTGGGAGGAGTCGTAGCCGCAGTGCGCCGCTCCGCCCCCGCCGCCACCGGCACCGATGTCCCCACCGGAGTGGTCAAGCGCGGCAATCTCGACATGAAGGTGTTCATCACCGGCGAATTGCGCGCCAGCCACTCCGAAATGCTGACCGCCCCGCCAATCGGCGGCGGTGCTCTGCAAATTACTCACCTCCTGCACACCGGCGCGGCGGTGAAGAAGGGCGATCTGGTGGTCGAGTTCGACCCCACCGAGCAACTCTACAAACTGGACCAGAATCGCTCCGAATTGCTGCAAGCGGAGGAGGAGATCACCAAGGCAAAAGCGGATGCCGAGGTGGTAGCCGCTCAGGACAAAGTCGCGCTGCTCAAAGCCCGCTTCGACGTGCGCCGCGCCGAGCTCGACGTGCAGAAAAACGAGCTGGTAAGCAGCATCGATGCGCGCAAAAACCAGCTTGCCCTGGAGGGTGCGCAGCGCGTCCTGGCCGAGCTTGAGCAAGATGTGAAATCGAGGAGCGCGTCCAACCAAGCTTCCATCTCGCTCGCCCAGGAAAAGCGGAATAAAGCCAAGCTGGCCATGGATCAGGCTCAGGACAACATTAACAAAATGCGTGTCACTGCCCCCATGGACGGCTTGGTGGCGCTGGAGAAAAACGAAGGCGCCGCCGGAGGATTTTTCTTCAGCGGCATGACCCTGCCGGAATTTCGCGAAGGCGACCAGGTCGAGCCCGGAAGAACCGTCGGCCAGATCATCGATCCCAAGGGTCTGGACCTTATTGCCAAAGTCGGAGAGCTAGAGCGCAACAGCATCAAAGAGGGGCAATCCGTCGACTTTCAACTGGACGCTCTCCCCGTCGCCACTTTCCACGGGACCGTCAAGACCGTGGGCGGCAGCAATCAGCGCAGATTCTGGGAAGATGACAACGCCAGTAAATTCGAGGTCACCATCACGCTTTCAGAAGAGGATCCCGCCAGGATGCGCCCGGGTCTCACCGCTCATGTCTTCATCAACGGCGAGCCGAAAAAAGGTATTCTCTACGTTCCTCGCCAGGCGGTATTTCTCAAAGAGAATAAGCGCGTGGTGTACGTACGGAATGGCAGCAATTTCGATCCACATGAAGTGACCATCCAGGCTCAGAATGAGAGCCGCGCTGCGATTGAAGGTATAAGCGCCGGGACCGAAATAGCCCTCGTCGATCCCACCGCGCCACGAAAAGCCAGCAGTCCCAGTTCGCCTCCCCCGGGTGGTGCAGGAGGCACCCTGTAATGGCAACTGTCGCTTCCACCCCGGCCACACGCGTCCTGCACGGCTACCAGCAGTGGCTGCCCGATCTGCAACTTGGATTGCAGAATCTGCTGCTGCACCGGTTGCGTTCCCTGCTGACGATGCTTGGAATGATTTTCGGAGTGGCGGCGGTAGTCTCCATGCTCTCAATCGGCGCGGGCGCGCGCCAGAAAGTGATGGCGCTGATCGAACAGATGGGAGTCCACAACCTGATCGTCGAGGCCAAAGAAACCACCGAGTGGCAGGCTCATCAGAAGGTTCGCAAGATTTCTCCCGGACTCACGTTTCAGGATTATCGCGTGATTCGCGATGATGTCAGCGACGTCCTGGCCGGCACGCCACGCAAGCGGATGGTTCCCTCCAAGACGCTTCCCAAGGCGCAGCAGGATCCGCCAACCATCTATGGAGTGGATCCGGTGTACGCGAAAATCGCCGGTCTCAATGTCCTGCAAGGCCGTTTCTTTACCGACAATGAAGAAACGCGCGGTGCCCCGGTTTGCGTCCTGGGCGCGGCGGCCCGATGGAGCCTGTTCGGCTCATCGGACCCGGTCGGCCAATACGTCAAGGCCAATGAAACCTGGTTCCGCGTGATCGGCGTGGTCTCGCCGCAGTTGAGTTCGCAAACGGAAGTCGCGGGCGTTCCGTCGCAAGATGTGAACAACATCATGTACGTGCCGCTGAATTCGGCGATTCTCCGGCTCGAAGACAATTACAGCGACGTGCGCGACGAGATTGACGGCATCTACCTCAACATTCGCGACAGCGCCGACATGGGTTCCGTGGCCCAGGTCGTGCGCGCGATTCTAGATTCCTCGCACCATTCCGCCGGAGATTTCAGCGTGATCGTCCCCGCCGAATTGCTCGCGGAGCAAAAACGCACCGAGCGCCTGTTCAATGCCGTCATGGTTGCGATTGCGTCCATTTCCTTGCTGGTCGGCGGCATCGGGATCATGAACATCATGCTGGCCAGCATTCTGGAGCGCACGCGCGAAATCGGCGTCCGGCGCGCCGTGGGCGCCCGGCAATCGGACATCATTCGCCAGTTCGTCGTCGAAGCCATTTTGATCTCGTTCGTCGGCGGCAGCTTCGGCATCGTGTTCGGCTTTATCATGTCGCGCCTGATCGCGCTATTGGCAGGATGGTCTACCATCGTCACCGCCAGTTCCATCCTGCTGGCGTTCATCGTTTCGATCAGCGTAGGCCTGGTCTTTGGAATTTATCCGGCAGTCAAGGCCGCCCGCCTCGACCCAGTCGAAGCAATTCGCTACGAGTAGTGGGCGGCACGGTCCTGCGGCACGCGTCAATACAACTTCGGAGGAATTGAGGAATGAGACACTCACGCCTGGCCCCTGTCGTTTGTCTTCTGATGGTCTTCACTCTGCCGGGATGGGCCCAAAGGGGGGAAAGCTACGGCGCGTTGCTGACCCCGCAGGTTCGATCCAGCAAGCTGAGCACGCCCGACAATCTCCGAACCTATGTCGTGAACGGCAAGCTGCGCCTGAGCCTGCGCGATGCCGTTGAGCTGACGCTCGAAAACAACAGCTTCGTGCGTGTGCAGGAAACGGGAATCGAGTTCGCCAAGTTCGCGCTGCTCGGCGCTCATGCCCCGTTCGATCCGGTGGTAACCGGTTCCTACAATGCCAATAATTCGACTTTCCCGCCGCAAACGACCCTTGCCGGCACCGGAGTGACGCTCGCCAGCAAGAGCATCACGAAATCCGCGGCCATCAACTACTCCGAGACCTTTGAGACCGGCACGAATTTCCAGGCGGGACTGAACAGCATCCGAAATTCCTTCAACAATACGGGCATCAATAACATTGGCATTCTCAATCCCTTTATAAACTCGACCTTCAATCTCCAGTTCACTCAGCCTCTGCTGCGCAACGGCTGGCTGTTTGCCAACCGGGCGCCGCTGGTGATCGCCCGCCGCAACTTGCAGCAATCCCAAGCCAGCTTCGCTGCCGAAGTGAACAACAACATTTTGCAAGCTGTCGAGCAGTACTGGGCGGTGGTCGAGGCACAGGGGAACCTCGACGTGGCGCGCAGTTCAATGGACGCCGCCGAAGCCACCTACAAGCGCGACAAGCGGGCGCTCGAATTGGGCGCGCTGCCTCCACTGGACATCTACCGCTCGGAATCGCAGGTGGCCTCTCGCCGCGTGCAGGTGATCCAAAGCGAGTACGCGGTGAAGCAAGCCGAAGACCAGCTGCGCATGACCATCGGCGCCGATCAGGATCCCTACTTTGAAGCCCTCGATCTCGAACTCACCGAGAAGGCCGAACCCGTAGGCGACTTGCGCACCGTCGATGCTGCCACCGCGCTGCAGTTGGCTTTGACGAAGCGTCCCGAACTCGATGCAGTCCGCGCAGCCCTGACCATTGACGAAACCCGAATCCATCTCGCTCATAACCACCTTCTTCCCGAGCTCGATCTGACGGGCCTATACGCCAGCAATGGCCTCGGAGGCACCCAGTTCAACACCGCCGGGCAAACCGTTAGCAATTCTTCGATCAGTCAATTGTTTGGCTTTAACTATCCGACCTACCAGGCCCAGCTATCCATTACTCTGCCGCTGAAAAACCGCGCGGCCAAGTCCGAACTGGGCACCGCGCTCGTCTCTCGCCGCAATGACCTGTACAACGAGCGGCAAATCCGCGAGCAGGTCATCCTGGATATCAGAAATGCCGTGCATCAACTCGAGCAATCGAAGCTCAGCATCGCCGCCAGCAAAGATGCGCTGGACCTTGCCAACAAGACCATGGCGTCCGAACAGCGTAAGTACGAACTGGGATCGGGAACGATCTTCCTGGTGCTGGAAGCGCAGACCGAAGTCGCGGCGGCCCAGCAGAGCCTGTTACAAGCGGAGGTCGGTTACCAGATCGCGGTGGCCAGCGTGGACCGCGCCACGGGAGAGTTGCTGGATCCGTATCACATTCAGATCGCCCAACTATCTCACTAGGCGGCGGAATCCTGTTCTCGGTCGGGCCGCTGCGGAAGCATCTGCTTTCTTCCCTGCTGCGGGCATCTTTGCTACGATCAAAGCGGCAGGATCACTGCAGGCCCGTGCGAAAGTGGCGGAATTGGCAGACGCACCAGACTTAGGATCTGGCGGGTAAAACCGTGGGGGTTCGAGTCCCCCCTTTCGCACCAATGAGTTGCGCGGTATCGCCTTTTCGGATTGAGGGGTTGTGCCCAGTTTTGTGCCCACCTCCTCTAATTTTCCCCATTCCATCCTCCTTACATCCTTGGTCGCCAGAGGAGCAAAAGCTCGCTCTATCGCGTCCGCCTGAGGGTGGATGTAACGCTGTGTAATTGTGATTGAGCTATGCCCAGCGATTCGCGCCAGTGTGAAAGCATCGCAGCCAGCTTGGGCTAGTTGCGTCAAGGCCGTATGGCGCAACACATAGGGTTGAAATGGTACTAGCTTACGCGTGCCGTTCTTCTCGGCCTTCTCATTCACTTTTTGGATCGCTTTTGCGTGCTGATCCTTTGCGGTGTCTTTGTTGAAGTGGCCTTCGCGGGACGTTGAAGGAAACACCCACCCAGTCTCGGGCTTCCCTGCGGATGCAGATACCGCACTAGCGAATGCTTCCGCCATACTACAAAGAAAGGACGGGCCAAACGATGTAGGCTGCAACGTCACCCTGCAGCGCACGGGACTAATCTCTGTTTTTGACATTCAGGTACCCGCGGACATCTATAAAGACACTGATTTCCAAGAAGTCTGCGCTACGGCTGGGTACGTCCATGTTGTAAGCTCGATCAACTACTGCGGCGGTCTTTACTCATCCAACATTATTGGCTGCTCCACCACCCCTGGAAAATGCATGGTGGTCGTCCGCTACGCGACGGATGCATCTGACATTGAAGGAATCTTGTGGGCGCACGAATACGGGCACACAAAAGGACTTCAGCACCGCAGCGATGAAAGCGCGATCATGAACCCCTATGTTGGAGCTAGTGAACGTGGGGTGAATACCAGCGAATGCCATGCATTCCAAGGAACTATGACGTATCAGGCAACAGGAAAGCAACCGACAGCGCGTCCTTCAGTCGTCGACTTTGTCCATCGTACGTACTTCGAGGGGACCCCGTACGCTATTGCGTCAACCTATGGAGCCGACGATGCAAAAACTTTGCTTCAATTGTTAGGCAAAACCGAAGAACGCCCCTTCTACAGCAACATTGTGACGACGCTCGGCATGATAGGGGATCCGGTTGCCGTTGAACCCCTTAAGAGCTTCATCACTAAAGGGGAAGGGACAATCGATGGGAATACTGCCCGCGCGAAGACAACCGCGGTCACGGCATTGGGCTATATCGTCAACAAATCACACGACAAGAATGCGTTGCAATTTCTCGCTAGGGGGATGGAACCAACGGACTGGGAATCCCGTTTGGAGTGGTTACCTGCTGGTCAAACGATTAATGATCGAACATTTTCGCTTGTGCGCGCCGCCATTTACGGCTTGGCCTTCGCTGGTACGCCAGAAGCGGAAATTGCGCTCGCCTCTTCCAAAACTCAGCTTTCCAGTGCACTCGAACCAAAACTCAGTGAAAGAGCCGCAAAGGACGTGGACGAGGCACTCAAGATCAACAACACCATTCAACACGAAACACTGCAAAAGTATTTGAGCCAGTGATTCATTTCATAAATATCGATGGCTGTGCGTAGCTGCAGAAACTCGGGGCTACTGAGCCAAAAACATGGGCCCAACTGGAGTCTAAACACTGGGCAACAGCCAAGCCGAGGGAGAGGATAGGCTCTCAGGGTTGCAGGGTGGCCATATTCAATATTGGCCCGTAATCCATGATCTGGGCAGCCTCTGATTGGGTTACCGGAAAGCAGTGAACACATTTGGAATCAATGTTGACATCGAAGCATACGAAAGAGGTCGTTTTTCCATTCGAAGCACCGATGGCAGAGTTCTCGTTGGCGCAAACCCTCACACGAGATTCCTCTAGAAAACAACGCCATAGCTTTGCCTGTGCACGGTTGAACTCCGATAGCTGAGAATTCGAATTCAGGAGTTCGTCGTAATCCCCAACAGAGAAGACACAATCAAAGAACGCAAGAAACCATTCCCAGAAAGCAGTCTTGATCTCATCTGCGGTGAAATTACGTACAAACAGCGAAGGTTTGCCATGTCGGGTAAGCGCTTCAACCTCGCTTTGTCCATGTGCCAAGTGTTTCTTTTGCTCGGACGGTTTCATGAAAGTCAGACCTTCGAGCCGCCCAGCCCCATTTTTTTTGTACATTTGCTCGGCGTCAGATCGGACAGATTTAAGGTTCTGAACTATGCGGTCTAGCTCAGACGTTCCCAGCACAAGAACTTGCAACTCGGAATCGCAAGCGACATCTTGAGCACGCGCCACATGATTGCGCAAGGTCTTCTCCCAGTTAGCTACTAGAATGGTGTAGTCACCTATGTTAGAAAGACTCGTTTCTCTCTTCCAATCAACTGGGCTTGCTACCAACTGGCGATATTGATCCTCTAACGTCATTTTCAGATGTTATTGACTGCACAATTAGGTTCGAGACGAATTCACTAAAATGGGCACCTCTGACTGGGACCGCCGTGGCTCGAAACGCGCACAAAATGTGCGAGCCCCGGCTTTTCCAGCTTACCTCGAAGCAGGTTGACTTGCGATGTCCACTTGCAACGGACGCTGACGTAGCTCTCTCATTTTCGATCCTACGAATATTATCGTTCCAGTCGCGACCCGATATTCGACACGTATTGTGCCCAATGTCGGACCGTAAAATTCAAACTGCTAGTCGGCAAGTGGTTGACGGTGACGGTCCAGCGATGGGACTGTAAAGGCCACCGCGTAGCTACTGGCCTTGTATCACTGCCCGCTCAAGCACAACAATCGGTACCGGCGTTGGCAGCTATCCAGAAGGCACGCGCACTACAATCCTCCTAAAATGCAAGAAGCACTAGGGGGACGAGTGACACACGAGAGGGTAGAATAAGGAAACCGCTAAGATGCCACAGTTCAGTAGACGAACGGTTCTCGCGGCAGTCGATACGATTCTTAATAGGACGCACGCGGAGATAGACCGTTTCGCACTCGAATACGGGCTGGAGCGGACTGTCGTAGGATACTCCAAGGCGGACAAGGCCAATGCTCTGGGAGCTCATCTGGTCGCCAATCCCGACGCGACGACGGATGACGGGGAAAACCTTACAGATGCCGTCGTGACAGCACTGGTCGATCATGCGATTCGGAGATCACGTGCAGGGTATCCGCCACAATTCAGCCTTGATGAGTTCAGACGAGGTTTCCCGTTGCTCAGTCGCGGACTGGAAAGGGACGGCTTCACGGCCGAGGGTGGTGCGCTCCGGCGAACCTTGCCTGGAGCGCTCGACCTGCCCAGGGCGGACGATCAAATACACCAGCTACTCGACCATTACGGGTTCGCGGTCACGCGTGGGCATCTCGACCAGGGAATTGCCGCGCACTCCCGCGGCGACTGGGCAGCCGCCAATGCGCAGTTCCGGGCTTTCATCGAGAGCATGCTCGATTCCATTGCCGATCGGCTCGCAGCTGGGGCGGCTCTGCCTGACCCAGGGCATGAACGGCGTCAGTGGCTGGCAAACCGGAATCCGCCGTTCTTTTCGGCAGAGCTACACGAGTGGAACGCGCAGGGGTCGGGCTTCATTCAAGGCTTCTTCCGAAGGCTGCATCCGGCGGGAGCGCATCCTGGATTGTCGGATGAAGAGGACTCCACATTTCGCCTGCACCTGGTGCTGCTGACGGCGCGTCTGCTCCTACGGCGTCTGAATTAGTCTCGCACGCGATGTCGCCTTGGTTTTCCGTTAGATCGATCAGCCTTTCGGTTCGTCGAGAACCATAGGGAAGACCTTACAATAGCTTCCACAACGCTACCACCATTAGCGCGATCGCAATGAGAGCGAGGATTGCAGGACGCGTCATGCGCCGCCTTCGCTCCGTTCTCAGGGTCATTCGGATTTCTCTCTCTAGCGTCTCGCTGTCGCCTGCGAAGAGTCGAATCCTATGAACGAGTTCGTCGGCTAGCTTAGAGTTGAACGTAAATGGCACCCCGGCAAGGTCATTTTCGTTTGCCACAGAGACAACCGCAGCTCGCGTGCCGAAGTCGGCCAACGCGAGAAGTTCGTGGGAAAGATCGGGAAAATTGGCGCGAACGAATCCATAGACGCACCCTCCAATGATCTCCTCCTTAACGGTGTGCCAATTCGCTAGTAAGTCTTCATCTCCCCCGTCGATGCGGCTCCTGTCTAACAACACGCACAGTCGTTGCCAGTCCTCCTCATCCATTCCGAGCTCATCCGCCAACCGTTCAAAATCGCCCGGCACCAGCCTGTCTCCCTTAATCCGCCAACACTCATCAGAAACTTCGCGTGCGTCGTCGTCGAGCGTCATGGTCGCACCCAGTGGATGATTGTAGCTGTGACCGATTGTTAGATAAACACGATTTGTAGGAAATAGGCGACAGACGATGATGGCGGTGGATGCCTAATGATCTGCTCGTCCGCTTGGGGAACCGGATTCGGACGCTTCGCAAGAGGCGCGGCTGGACTCAAGTCGTCATGGCCGAGAAGATCGGACTGGACCGCAGTTTCATCGCGGACGTTGAGCGGGGAAAGCGCAACATCTCCATTCTCAACTTGGACCTTATCGCCAAGGGCTGCCAACTGTCGCTGTCCCGGCTCCTGTCAAAGCTCTAGCCGGGTGGGGAGTCGTAGTGCTCCCTACGGTCGCACCCTATAAGGTTTTGCGCTCTCGCGGAATGCTCCACCCGGATGCGGACGCAGTCCTCCAAGACGAATTGGAGAAGCATTCTTCTACAACGGGCAGGGTCGACTGGAGAAGATCGTCGTCGAATATCGGGAGGAACAGTCGCAGCGTCCCGCGGCAAGTGACGCCTTCGAGACTCTCGGCCCGCTGCCAGACTGGCCCGAATTTGTGAAGCTGGAGTTTAGAGTATTCAGTCGCGCAGTACCGCCTTCCGTTTATCTCATCGAATCTGCTTCGATTGAACCTTCTTTTCCTTCATTCGCTGATCGTAGAGCTTAACGTTGTGATCGTGCGAAAGGCCTAGCGAGTCGAGCGTATCGTCGTCGTAAAAGGCCCTCTCCCAATGGCGGACCGTTTGCAAAGTTTCGAGGTTCAGATTCTTAACTCCCTGGAAGTCAGTGTAGGTCAGGTCTGCGTCAGCTAGTCTGACATCGCTCAAGTCAGCAACGTTCAGCTTGGCACCGCTAAGGTGGGCGCCTATCAGGTCGGCACGACTCAGGTCAGTACTGAAAAAATCGACATCGGTCAGATTAGCGGAGCTTAGGTCAGCATCTTGCAGATCGGCCTCAATCAGATTTGCGCCGTGCAGGTCGGCAAACGCCAATTTGGCACCCCGCAGGTTAACGCCGGTCAAGTCAGCGCCGCTCAGATCGGCTCCGCTCAGGTCGGCACCGGCGAGAAAGGCCTCAGGCGCTAAGGCACATCGCAGGTTTGCTCCATTCAAACGTGCTCCGGCAATGGCATTCAGGTCCTTATCGTTGTTGGTCCAAGTCGACTTCTTCTGCGAAACCTCGGCGCCCGTAAGATCGGCAAATGGAGAATAGCCGACGATGGCCATCAATCGGGGGACCCATGTGAGGTACCCGAGACGCCCCGTATCAACGGCAGGTAGCTCGCGTCTGCGCGACCGAAGATGGAGGCCAAGAATGGGTTTATCTGACGGAACTCCCATGATCGCTCCCCACGATACAAGCCCAAAGAACATTCCGACAGCTGCGGTAATAGCGGCTGTCTGATAGACTCCGCCGCTCCTCAGAACCACCCTCCAACTGAACGGGTTCCGTCCCGCTCCTCGTAGCGCAACCCCTGCAAGCCGATAGAGTCGTCCCGCTGCGATCACCGAAATTGTGAGAAGAACTACATGAAACGCGGTTCCTGTTGGATTGTGTCGCGGAAGGTAACGTCCCCAAAACAAGAACATCGTCATGGGTACCACCCACCATGCCAGCAACACCGAGATCCATAGCTGGAGATATGAGAGAAAAGGCCGATTGACATTCAATCTTGGCAGGTGTGATCGTACCAAGTCGTTCAGCAGCCAAGGATCGATCTTGGCGTGCAAAGGCCGTCCATCTGGGAAAATTGCGGGGAGAGAGCCGAGTTCTTCCCAGAGCTTCTGCAGATAAAAGTGGAAATAGAAAGTAGACACAGAGCAACATCAGCGGCGCGACGGCATAGAACCCGACGATGGGAATGCTTGTCTGGATAATGGGAAGTGGTGAGGAGGCACGGTTGGTGATTAGATTGAGATCTGTGGTGGTGGCAATTGTAAGCCACGAGTACAGAGATGCGGCGAGCACGACCAGAAAAAGCTTGCGCGCACTTTCGGAGATGTTATTGACGTTCTCTAACGAGTCATATAGCTTTGTGAGCTCTTCCGGCAGAGTGGCACCCGTTAAGTCTGCCCCAGCAAGTTGTTCGGTTTGCAATCCTCTTTGCACGACGCTCAGGTCGACACCCTGGAGATTGGTTTCGCGGAGACTCGCGCCAAATAGTTTGACGTTTTTGAAGCCGGCGCCCCGCAAATCGGCGCTGCTCAAATTGAAACCAGACAGGTCCTTAGCTTGCAGGGCGGCCCCATTGAGATCCGGCACCAAGGCTTGGCTTGCCCTCCATCGATTCCAACCTTCGACGCCACCGTTTAATTTCGCAAGGTGTTCTGAGTTCGCCATGACAGTGTCCGCAAAGTCTACTCGGAAACCGGGCCTGCGCCAATAGAACCCTTCGGGGAAAGTCAGACACTCGTCCTTAATCAAACCGGATACTTCCGGGTTGAACGCCGCGTTAGAGACGGGACATCAGTTGGCGAGGGACGAACAGAAGAACAGAAGGGTTCGTGATGTCTCGTACCTAGAATAGCCAAGTGGGTGCATATCGTCCTTAAATACGTTCGGAACAATCCGGCCAAGGCGCATCTGCCGACGGCCAAACTATTTTTCATGGCGATGCAAGAGGCGTTCCCCTGCAAAACCGGCCCAACAAAGATTTATTGATGCCAGCGCGAATAGCGTTGTAACCTTGATCGCCGCAACGAGACTAGAAGCCCGTGTTTAAGGCTTATGAGCTCGCGCTATCGGAATATCTATTTTGAGGCGGGTTCTGCGCATCTACTAATAGCGCGCGCTCCAGCACACTGAGTAAATCTTGTTGCTGATGGGCTAATTTGACTCAGGAGCCAATGTGGAGAACATACAAGGGGTGAAGCAGCTCGGGAGATTATTAATGGTTCTGCTTTCGTTGAGTGCGGCTGGTATTGGCCAAGATCGAGAGTGGGATTGCCAAACCCCAGAATGCGTAGGACACAAGGCGGGGTACGAGTGGGCGGCGAGTCGGCCCGTTTCCGAGCAGGACTGGGATAGCGCTGGCGAACACTACAACTCACCGTCGTTCACCGACGGATGCAAAACCGCTATTATTGCAAGACAGCGATTGGTCGCTGCCCGTGAGGCCGTGATGCCACTATTCCAAGCGTACGCGCTTGGGCAAGAGATGGCTAAAGAGGGTCGCGCCCTCCCGAGTGATTGCTTGTCAGCGTATGGCTCGATGATCAGCCCTGAAGCTTCGGGGAAGGTTGATACGGTAGCGGCAATCGGGTTCAAGAACGGATGCTTGGAAGTCGCGAACAAACAAGCCAAGCGGATACTAAAAGAAGACGAAAAGCGAGCGAAATCCGCAGAGAAGCAAGCAAAGAAGCAATCACGAGCCAGCGCCCACTGATGCCCACTTCCACAATGGTGCCGCCGATCAATTTCCACGTTCAAGCAGTACTTTAAGCCCGACTGAAATAACTTCGTGCAGCAATTTGATTCGCTCCGCGATCTTATCTCTTCCCTCCGGCTTATGAACCTCATCGAGGCCGTGCCTCTTCACTAGTTCCGCAAAAGCTCGAACATCATCAGGCAGCAAAACGGGATTGTGAAGCAATTCCTCATGGCACTCATAGCAGTAGACATCGCTCTTGCTTTCGTGTCCCCACGGGCAGGTATTAAAGATGCCCTCACGTCGTGTACCTCGCCTGTTCGTCGAGCGCCCGAAGAAACGCTCGGCAACGAAATGGTGGGCCGTGGCATGCGAGCGCCCACGAACCGTCGGAGTGGCGTACTCTCCAGAGCGATGGACCTCACAACCGCAAACCGCGCACCTCTCCTTACTGTCTTTCATGCGGGCAAGTTTATACCGCGATTGCTTCCAACGTCGTTTCCGAAAAGTCTTACCTCCCGCCCTCCAAGGGAAGGAGTGAGCATGATCCGAACCGCTGAGAAATTTTTAGAGTGCTCAATGGACCGAGCCACACCCCACCCACCACCGTTCTTGCCCCCTTCGGCAGCGCAAAGCATAAGCGGAGGGCCCTCAGAAAAAAAAGAGCCTGCTCTTGGAGTTGGGTAAGCACCAGCGCCAGCGAACGACGCTGCCTTGCGGGGTTATATGATTCCGAGCCCTTAAGTAGTTTGCCCACTGTGCCCAGTTTTGTGCCCACCACCAACCCCGACCGAGTGCTACCGATTGCGAGAGCATCGCCGGAAACCCTTGCGTATCAAGGCTTCCGGAGCGCTTTGTCGCAATTCATCGCCGTCGGTATAAGTTGTTGATTCTTGGTTAGCGAGGAACTTAGGATCTGGCGGGTAAAACCGTGGGGGTTCGAGTCCCCCCTTTCGCACCAACAACACCGTCGTCTCTCCCCGATTCTTCTGAGACGCCCGAGTTCTTGCGCTCATCAGACAGTGGACGTAAGCACCCTCCTGCTTTGCCTCTTCTTCGCCCGGGTGAAGACCTTACATTTTTCTTACATACCCCTCTTCCAAAATACGGCATACACCCGATAGAATCGCAGTAATCCCTTCAGCGTTGCACCCGCAGAAGGCAGCGTCATCTACCTGCTTTCGCCGGGCGATTCATGTGATGTGTGGGATGCACGTCCCCTGGTGTGGTAAGTCACAGGTTTCCAAGAACAAGCGCTCGCAAGCCGAAGTAGCGCTTCCTGGCCGTTGGTAATCGGGTTCACCCGCGGGACAAGTCCAAGTCAAAACTGAAGACCGGGAGTCTCCCCAAGAGCTCCTCAAAATCCCATTCGAGAGGTATATGGAATGCTACGCCTTCCTAACCAGGCGCCAAAAACATATGCGGGTTCAAATCGGTCCGTTCACGCTGCAGCAGCAATACTCGTGCTTTCTTTTCTTATCTTCGCCATCTCATGCGGAGGCAGTCCACAATCCAGCAACTTGAAAAGCTCCGTTCCGGCTGTGGCTCTGAGTATCTCCGCGTCCTTGCCTACAGCCACCGTCGGCGCAGGCTACACGGGGGCGCTCACGGTCACGGGAGGAACTGCTCCTTACACGTTTTCCGTAGCGTCGGGCGAATTGCCTGGCGGAGTGCAACTTTCCCCGAGCACGGGCGCGCTTTCCGGGATTCCCTCCGACGCTGGAACCTTCAGTTTCTCTGCTTCGGTTGTAGATTCACAGGGGTTGTCAAACCAGAAACCGATGCAAATTTCCGTCTCGAATAATACGAGTAGCGGAAGCGGGAGTGGCTCGGGCAGCGGCAGTGGATCGGGCAGTGGCAGTGGCTCGGGAAGCGGCAGCGGTTCGGGCAGTGGCAGTGGCTCGGGCAGCGGCAGCGGTAGTGGCAGTAGCAGCAGCTCAGGAAAGTCGTTTTCCAATGTGCAGCGCGCCGGCGGTTGGAGCCAGGATGGACAAGGTCCGCCAAACTTTGTGGACTGCTCTCCCTCACCCTGCAATGGCATCTCGTTCTCGATGACGCAGGGTATCAACAATCCGTCGATGAGCGGCGACGCAACCGTGTTCTGGCTGGGAGGAACCGCGCAGTATTCTGACGTCCTGTTTCACAATCACCTCATCGGGCCCTTCTCCTCGCAAGGCATGCCCGATTCCGGCTATAGCCTGGTTCCTACACTGTCTAATTTCACTTATGACGTTTATTTCTACGGCGATAATTTGAGCCTGTCGGAGGGTTTGGAGTTCGACATCAACCAATTCTTCGACGGCATGGGCTTCATTTTCGGCCACCAATGCCGCATCGCCAACGGCAATCAGTGGGACGTTTTCGATAATCAGAAAGGCCAGTGGGTCTCGACCGGTGCCCCTTGCTACCCGAAAAGTGGCGAGTGGAATCACCTGACGATCAAAGTGCAGCGCACTTCTGACAACCACTTGACCTACCAATCCATCACGCTCAACGGGCAAACCGCAACGCTGAACTGGTCCTTCCCGCACGGCTCCGCGCAGAACTGGTATGGGGTCACCATCAATTTCCAAATGGATGGGAACTACCGGCAGGATCCCTACAAGGTGTATCTCGACAACCTGACTTTCTCCTACGAGTAAGTGAGCAGCACGGATTGAGCTACGATCGGGGCGGCGCTTGATAGGCCGCCCCGTTCCATTTTGCCCCCTGTCATGCAGAGCGGAGCGAAGCATCCCGGGACCGCTGCTCTTGCCGACGCCGCTGGAGGCGTTTCTCACGGATACTGCAATCGCAGAATGGATCGCGGCAATTCTCGATTGCCGAACCGCTGTCGTCAAGCGTCCTATTTTGTGGGTTTGGAAGCCAGGTCGTTCTGACCGCCAGAACTGGAATGGCACTTGTGATCGTCGAAGGCGGCCTGCACCTGCCGTGTGGCCTCGTCCGAATTGTAGGCAAACGATGTGAACCGAGCGTTGCAGCGTTCACAAATGCCAAATAGCGGATTGTTCGGGTTCACAATGTGAAGATTGCGTTTCGGCATGCCGGCTCACCGGGAAAATTATTCGGATTATAATCCCACTGCTATAACTTTGGAATCGGGTTTACCCATCCCCACTAACACCTAAGTAATACAATGATCTACCGATAGTCTTAAATCTCGTTTGCAATGTACTTACCCGGAATGACGGATCGAAAATTGCTTCAAGAAGCCCTGGTAGAGGCAAGAACCGGGCTGCGCGAAGGCGGCCTTCCGATCGGCTCGGTGCTGGCGGATCGAGCCGGCCGCATAGTGGCCCGTGGCCACAACTTGCGCGTCCAGACGGGCGATCCCACCGCCCACGCCGAGACGGTGTGCATCCGCAGTGCGGGCAGGCGCAGGGACTGGGCCGATCTGACCCTGGTCAGCACGCTGAGTCCTTGTGTGATGTGTACGGGAACGGCGCTTCTCTACCGCATTCCGCGGATCGTCATTGGTGAAAATCAGAACTTTAAGGGCGCCGAAGACTGGTTTCGGCAGAATGGGGTGAACCTGTCTATCCTCGACGATCCTGAGTGCATTCAACTCATGCGCGATTTCATCCGCGAGCACCCGGATTTATGGAATGAAGATATAGGGAAGTAAGCGTCTGGTCCGCGATTAGCGCGTCGCCGGTTCACGCCGGTCCGGTTTTGGCTCAGTTCCTACTTCGCTGGCGGGAAGAATCCCTTTCAGGTCCCACTTGCAGAGAGGACAGCGCGTGGCCAGCGAGTAAACGATTCTCCCAAATCCGACGCATTTCGTGTTGGCGCACGCTCTCATGAGCAGCCTCCCGACAAGTTGCAGTGTGTCAGGTCAAACTAGCATGGCCGCTGCGAATGTCCATACTTCTTTTCCGTTGGCTTGAATTAATTTTCTTGCTAGCCGGCCAGAGCTGTGACCGACCGGAGAATGAGAATGGCGGCAACCCCAGAGTCACTCTTTACTGAATGACTAACTTCACAGCAACGCTGTGGCTCAGCGATCCTGACGTGCCCACCACGGTGATCGTATAAGTAGCCGGATTGCCCCCGGACCCTCCGCCACCCCCCGCACTGCTGACTCCACTACAGGCAGGCAGAATCAGGCTCAACAAAAGCGCCGCTGCCAGGCCAGATGCAAACCGCCTTCGCCGTGGCGAACCCGAAGCGAACAGAATCCAGCTCCACGTGAGTGCTGCCAGTAGACATCCCAAGGCATAAAACTCCCCGCGAGCGCCGGCCGAACTGGCTGCACTGGTGGTCGAGATGGTCATCACCACATTCACCGCGGAGTTCGCCAAAGTCTGTGGTGAGGATGGGCTGAAGATGCACTCCGCTCCGGCGGGAAGCCCACTGGAACTGCATGAAACCGTCACCGCGCCCGGAAATGACGATCCGGTCGGATTGGGCGCGACGGTTAACTGATAAGCTCCGGTCGTCTGTCCGGCAGTGACCGTCTGGCTGGGAGTGGCCGAACTGATCGAGAAATCCTCAATCACATTGAGCGCAAGCGGCAGCGTGTGGCTCGGCTCTCCGGAGGAGTCCGATACGGTCACATTGACCGTGTAACCCTTCGGGGTGGCGTCGTTTGGTATTGTCAGCGAAACCGTCACTGTCGCCGCCTTGTTTGCGCTGATCGTCGCAGGATTTGCAGGGGTAATCGAGCACAGTGCTCCCGCCATGCCGGTTACATCACACTCCGCATTTACCTGACCGCTGTAGTTCGGGGTCACCGATACTTTGGCCGTCTGAGCAGTCCCGGCATCGACGCTGGCGGGGAAGGCTTGTACTATTGCCAGCTGAAAATCGGTAGCCGTCCCTGCGCTGTTCGTCACTACCAGCGACATCGGCTGCGCAGTCGCGTGGGAGAGCGAGCCAGAGGTTCCCGTCACCGTTACCGGGTACGTGCCTGCGGTGGTCGAAGCCGCTGTGGAAATACTCATGGCCACGTCTCTCGCAGAACTTCCCGGCGTCACGGAAGGCGGGTTGAACACGCATTGTGCTCCGGCGGGCAAGCCAGAGGCGCAGGACAGCGAGACCAAGTTACTGAACGAAGAAGCCGCCGGGGTCGGCGCAACGCTCAGCTGGTACGGCGCAGTCGTTTGCCCCGCAATCACCGTTTCGCTTCCAGTAGAGGACGTCACCGAGAAATCCTGGATGACCGTCAGGTCCAAAAGCTGGATGTGGCTGGGCGTGCCGGATTGATCCGCAATGGTAAGTTTCACGCTGTAGGGACCTGGTGTTGTCGTGGTAGGCAGGTTCAGCGCTACGTTGAGAGTCACAGCTGTATTTGCGCTGATCGCGACCGGATTGGCTGGCGTGACTGTGCATTGTGCGCCCAGAATGGCGCTCGAATCGCACGTAGCATTCACCACGCCGCTGTAGTTTGGGGTCAGCAATAGTTTTGCCGTCTGTGAGGAACCGGCGTCAACCGCGTCCGGAAAGGCTTGCGCGATCGCTATAGAGAAATCGCCGCTCACCACCAGAGAAACGATCACGGAATGAGATAGCAAGCCGGATGTGGCCGTAACGGATATGGAATCGGTACTCAAGGGAGTCGAAGGACTCGTGGAAATAGTCATCGCGACCGGTGCCGAACTGGTTCCCGGAGTTATCGAACTCGATGGGCTGAAAATACACCGCGCCCCTGCCGGCAATCCGGAGCACGAAAGATTGATGAGACTGGTGAACGATGTGCCCACAGGCACAAGGCTGAGATTGTAGGCGGCGCTGGTCTGCCCTGCCGTGACGGTCTGGCTGGTCACTGAGGTGCTAATAGAAAAGTTCTGGATGACGGTCAGTGAGATGGGGAGACTATGGTTCGGCGCTCCCGTCTGATCCTGCATAGTGACGTTGACACTGTACGTTGCCGGCGTCGCATTCGCGGGGACATTAATGCTTGCCGCCACCGGCACCGTCCCCCCAACATTCACAAACACCGGGCTGGGATTGAAGGTGCAGGATGCGCCCGGCACTTTCAGAGCCGCGTCGCAACTTGCGTCGATCAGGCCGCCATAGTACGTCGCACCGGCCACTGCGAGACTGCCTGTGCCCTGGGCGCCGACTCCAACCGTCATCGACTGCGTCCCCGAAAGTTGGAAGTCCCCAACGTTGAAGGAAACCACCAGACTGTGCGTGGTCGAGCCGGTGCTCCCCTGAACCAGCAACTGGTAGCTGCCGGCAATGAGGGCCGCGGCATTCACCGTCACATTTGCCGTTGTGGGGATCGAGGTCACCGTGCTGGGGCTTATGCTGCAACTGCCGTTTCCTGAAAGCAGTGAACAGCTCAACGTTATCGTTCCGGTAAATCCGGAATCCGCAGTAACGCTGATTGGCCCGCTGGTTGTGCTGCTGCCGGCATTCACGACAGGAAACGCGTCGGGTTCGCTGAGTGCGAAGTCGGGGCTGTTGCTGAGAATATGCAAGACTGCGCTCGCCGCGTGCGTGGTGTGCTTGGAATCTGTGCCCACCGCTTGGACATTGAAGTAGTAATCGCCCACAGCGCCCCCGCCGGTAATCGTGAAACTCGTATTGATCCCCGGCGTCAGGCTGCCCGGCGAAGCACTACAGGTCGATGGCGAAGGAGTGATCCCGGCTGCACAACTCAAGCTTACGGAATTGGAATATCCGTTCAGCGCGGTCGCCGTGCCATGAAACGTTGCGGTTTGTCCGACGGAGATAGTCTGCTGTGAATCCGATACCGTCAACTGGAAGTCCGGCGTCATGAGCAGATTAAATTGCCAGATTCCTCGCCCGTAAGTGGACGCCCGCAGCAGTTGCTGTCCACCCGAGGCGAACACTGCCAACGCGGTCACCGCTACGTTGGGCAGAAAGCCGGACTGGTTGGGGCCGGGGACAGGTCCCAGTTCCGTCCAACTCGGGCTTGAAGTCGAGCTCCCGAACACCCCTACATCGGTAGCCACGTACACCTGGGACATAGGTGGATACACCACCACGGCGTTGACCGGAGAATCGGGCAAGTTCCCCGTGAAATCCGTCCACGTCGCGCCCGCGTTCTTCGTCTTCCAGACATGTCCTGTTCCGGCGGTGAAACCCATCACCGTTACGTAAGCCGTGCTGCCGGTGCTGTCGGATGAATCGAGAGCAACGCCTGAGATGGGAAACTGGTTGGGATTGATGTTGCCCTGTGGACCGTTACCAGTCACGTCGCTAAAAGCCGGAGGGCCGCTCGTCGCATCGGTCGTGACCCACACGCGTCCGCCGGATGGCGTATACAAAGGCCCATTCAGCGGGCCCCATCCGCTGGTCGTCGCGTAAATTACGCTGGAACCCTGGCTATCCGCAAGTCCTCCCGCCGCCAGCGCACGCACCTGGTTCACTTCAGTTCCCGTGCAGGTTCCCGATCCCAGGGCGTCAAAGTTCGGGCTCAGCGCCGTGAACGCGCCGCCTGTCCGCGCTCCCCGCCACACGCGGCAGGTGCCCACCAGCATCGCTGAGGTGCGCGGATCCAGCACGTAGGGAAAATAAAATGCCCCATCGTCCCCGCCCACGGAAGTGCTGGTTACGACAAAACTGAACCCGCTGTTGTTGCAGTTCACGCCGCTGGTGCAAAGCTGTACGCCCAGGCCGCCGGGTGGAACGTCGGGATTTGTGGCATACCAGTTCGACGCAGCTGTCGGATCGATTGCGTTATATCCCCCGTCGCCTCCAAGCACGTTTTGCCAACTCGGATTCGTTGTAGCCTGATTGGTCGCGGGCGAGCCATTGTCCTGCGCTCCGCCCAAGATTGTGTTCGAATCCGTCGGATGCTGTGAGAAGCTGACAAACTGCGTCATCGACCCAAGGTTCTGGTTCAGATCATCGAACGCATTTGTGCCGGAGCACGAACCCGTCGCGAGGCCCGCGTGGCCATCCAGCGCGCGGTAGATTCCCCCATCATTGGCGAAGTACATCAAAGAGTTCCCGGAATCGCTTCCGGACGCCGGAATCGTATAGGCCAGCGCGTGCTGATCGGGGTGAACATGCGCCGGCGCTGCAATCGGGAAGCATCCATAGACATGGGTCAGATTCATGAACGGCGTGGTCGCGCAGGTCGGATTCTGGGTAGTGATCCCGCACTTGTAGAGATTGACTGCTCCCGCATACAGGTCTGTGGCGCCCCCATCGGCTGCGGCCAGCAGTTCGAGATCATAAGAACCTTGCTCCACGCCGCAGCCCTCCACGTCGCCGCAATTGGTAATGCCTGCGCCTGATATTGAGACCCACGACGCGCCGCCATTCCCGCTCTGCCAGATACCGCCATCCACAGGGCTGCCGTTCGCCGAAAGATAGATGAACCAGACGTACATCTCATTACGGCCCGGCACAACCGTGATCTCGCCGCGATAAATCGGACACGCGTGATTATTAGAGGTGGACTGCGGCGGGCACGCCGCCGTGCTGAGGGCCGCTCCGGGCTGCACTGCCAGTCTGGTCCAGTTGACACCGTCTGGCGATGAATAGAATCCGTGATACCGAATCGCGGCGAAAAACTTACCGGCAGTGGCGTTGTAGACGACCGAAGTAGCCGACGTCGCGTCCGTCGCTGCTCCGGCATCGGTCAGGGCGTTGTACGTCCAACTCTGCCCCGCATCGAGCGACGTGTACAGGCCGCGCGTCGTGCTCGCAGTGACTGCCCCGTCGATAAGCCCTTCGGAACTGGTGGCCATGGCCGCGACCACGGTATTCGCGTTGCTGAACGCCATCCGCGTTCCGCCCAGTCCGCTGAACGACAACGCTCCCCCATTTGCAGTTCGAGCTAAAGTCCAAGAGTTCCCTGCATCCGTCGAACGCAGAATCCCCAGCCCGAAATAAGAGTCCCCTGAGTTATTGGCCTCCCCGGTCGCCGCCAAGATCAGCGACTTTGTCGCATCCGAGTTTCCCGGCTGAATCGCGATGGCGCCGATCGACAGGGTCGCCTGATCATCCGAAACCGGGGTCCAGGTCACGCTGCTCGCCGTGGGATTTGCGGCATTCGCGGACTTCCAGATGCCACTCTGCGCCCCGCCGATATAGATGGTGTTTCCGGTCGGGTCGGCCGGATCAATCGCAATCGCAGTCGCCCGGCCCGCCACCGGGCCATAATCCTGCGTGCCAATGCCGCTCGCGTCCGAGGCAAGCGGCGCCGGACCCAGCGGAACCCACGAGCCCGATGACAGCGCCATCTGCCCGCTCGCCAGAGCGGATGCTTGCGCCGCGGCGCGCTTCGCCCGCAATTTCAGCTTCGCCGCATAAGCGCGGCGGCGGAGTTCGGCCGAAGGCTGCCCACGCACGATGCGCCCGCGATAAAACCATTCATTCCGTTGTTTAATGTGATCGGCATCGCGATCGGAAATTGGAGCCTCCGGGGCGTTCTGTTTCGCGCCTTGTGCCGCTAACCGGGAAAGGAAACAAGAAAAGAGGACAGCGAGGACCATCCCTCGCACCGCGAGGAGAAACCACCGTCTTGGCATGATGACATCACTCACCCGACAGTATCGAAAGGAGAGTGCGTCGAATCAACGCAAAACCGCACAAAATCAGCGGTTTTGGCCCATTTTGGGAAAACGCGCAAACGTCACCAGAGAATTTCCAGAGGCTGTGAAGGGTCTCCTCTGTGCTCCTCAGTGCCCTCTGTGGTAAACAAGAATCTGTGATAGAAGTAAAGCCGTGACGAAGCTAGCGAGGATCTGCTCATTCTTATTGCCGCTGTTGCTTCTAACCCAAATTTCCGCAGCACAAAACAAAACTGCGCCGGTGCTGGTCATAGCCGCCGCCGCTGATCTGAACCCCGCGCTCAAAGAAATCGGCAATGCCTACGAGAAGAAAACCGGAGAAAAAATCCTGATTTCCTTCGGCTCTTCCGGCGCGCTCGCCCAGCAAATTCGCAACGGCGGTCCCTACGACGCTTTCTTCTCCGCCGACATGGATTATCCGCAACAGCTCATCAAGTCCGGCGAAGCCGACGCCAACAACCTTTCGCAATATGCAATCGGAAAGCTAGTGCTGTGGGTTCCTGCCGATTCCCCGCTCGACCTTGAGCATCAGGGAATCAAGGCACTGCTCGATTCCTCGGTGAAGAAGATCGCCATCGCGAACCCGCAGCAGGCTCCCTATGGCCGTGCCGCGATTGCGGCGCTGAAGCATGCCGGACTTTACGACCAGCTGGCAGATAAGTTTGTAGTCGGAGAAAATGTTTCGCAGGCTGCGCAGTTCGTCGAGTCGGGCAACGCTCAAGCCGGATTCATCGCCCTTGCGCACGCGCTGGCTCCCCAGGTTCAAAGCAAGGGAAAATATTGGGAGGTTCCCCCGGGTGACTATCCTCCGTTAGACCAGGGAGTCGTAGTGCTGGCCCGGTCGCAGTACAAGACGGAAGCCGCCGCTTTCGTGGCCTACCTCAAAACCAAAGAGGCAGCGGACATGCTTCACAAGTACGGATTCACCGCTCCTCAGAAGTAGTCACCGCTCGAGCGAGTTGCCGAGTTGCCGAGATCCTGGCGACGTTCTACCCGGCGGCATCAAACTCGTTCGATACTCTTCGAATGTGACCCTGGGATTTGCGGCGAACAGCGCTGGATAGGAGTTCAGCGCCCTCAGAAAGGTTTCGATCTCTACGCGAACCTGCTCGTTTCCCGACATACCACTCTCGCTCTGCCGGTGAGGTTCCTTGACTTTCATCGCAGCTTACCCCAGAAAGTCCGGAACCGGCGGCCTGACCCGGATAGTTAAAACGCCAATTCCGCTGGCTGTAGAAACACAGCCCGCAGAAATTAGTTGCATGGAGGGGGAAGCCTTACGCTAGCGCTAACTTCTTGCGATGTGAATGGCACTTCGGAGCCACGAGACTGGGTTGCTGGAGCAACAGAGACTTTATGATCGAGCGCCGCGCGACGTAATTGCCGTGGCCAGCAATTCCGCTCGCTGCCCCTTGGCGACGAGTTGGGCCGCAATCAAGGTTTTCACTCTCGCCATTTTTGCCCGCGGATCCACGAACACCAGTACCGAGGGTCCCGCCCCGCTCAACACGGTCCCCAGGATGCCGTCTCGTCCTTTCAGCTCCTGAAGGCAGGGCAGCACGGGGCACAACGCAGAACGGTAAGGCTGGTGAATCCGGTCTGCCAGAGCATCGGCAAGCAAGTCCGGCCGCCCCTGCGTAAAGGCGGCTAACAGCAACATGGAGTTTTGTATATTGATGACCGCGTCGGCTCGCGAATACTGCACCGGCAAAGCTTTGCGGGCAGCTTCGGTCGAGAGGCTCTGCTCCGGCACGGCAAGCAGCAACGGCCACTTCCCTTTCGGCCGGATCGACGCGACCTGAGCCTCGGCTTCATCCGACATCCGCGCTACGGTAAGACCACCCATCCAGCACGCCGAGGCGTTGTCGGGATGGTGTTCCCGCCGCGACGCTTCCCCCACAATCTGGGCATCGTTCCAGCGCAAGCGGCCATAGAAATTGGCCAGCGCAATACCCGCCAACCGTGCGGCCGCCGAGGACCCACAGCCCTTTCCGATCGGAATCTCATTGGAAATGCGCAGCGAGAGAGCGATAACAGGACGCCCTGAATTTTCCAGAACCTCGCGATAAGTATCGAGGATCAGGTGATTCTCGATCTTGCCGCAGATTTCCTGATCCCGTCCCGACGCTTTGACGGCGAACTCCGCCGCGGGCACGGCCTCAATCTTGATATAGAAGTCCATGGCTAGCGCCGCGGCATCGAACGCTGGACCAAGATTCGCCGAGGTCGCGGGCAAGGCGATACGAAAACGCCTCAAGTTCCTAGTCTTGCTTTTGGTTGGCATGATTCGGGATCAGGATTTCTCCGCCTGCTCCAGGATTCGTACGACGGAATCCAAATTCGCATCGAGCACGATGGGTGGATGGCGCAAAGCGTCCAGCGAACCGCCGTGACCCTGATCTTTGAACAGCTCTCCACGATGAAAGTCGATCGTGAAGTCGGGATCTTTTAGCAGATTTCCCGTCAAGACCAAAACCACCGTTTCGCTGGGCTCCACGAATCCCTGCTTCACCAGCTTCTTGAGCCCTGCCAGGGTGACCGCTGAGGCGGGCTCGCACCCGATTCCCTCCGCGCCAATCTCCGCCTTGGCTTGCGCGATCTCGAGTTCCGTCACCTGCTCGCACGCTCCGCCCGTTGCCTCGAGCACGTGCGCAGCCTTCTTCCACGAAGCAGGATTGCCGATGCGAATGGCGGTAGCCCTGGTATCGGCAGAAACGCTGACCAGGCGTTTTCCCGCGCCCTCGCGCAGCGTGCGCACCAGCGCGTTCGCGCCCTCGGCCTGGATTACTGAAAGCTTCGGCAAGCGCGCGATCAGCCCCAGTTCCCTCATTTCCAGCAGGGCTTTGCCAATCGCCGAACTATTTCCCAGGTTTCCTCCCGGCACAATAATGTGGTCGGGCGGCTCCCACCCCAGTTGTTCGAGCAGTTCGAGAGCAAGCGTTTTCTGCCCTTCCAGGCGGAACGGATTAATCGAATTCAACTGATAGACCGGAGCGCGCAGCACCAGTTGCTGCAATAGCCGCAGGCAACCATCGAAATCCGTTCGCAGCTGGCACGTAACCGCACCGTAGTCGAGCGCCTGCGACAGCTTGCTCCAGGAAATTTTTCCTTCCGGAACCAGCACCAGGCTGCGCATTCCTCCACGCGCCGCATACGCCGCCATCGATGCCGAAGTATTACCCGTCGACGCACATGCCGCCCAGCGGAACCCCGCGCGCCGCGCAAACGTCGCCGCCACAGTCATCCCGGTGTCCTTGAACGACCCGGTCGGGTTCATTCCCTGATGTTTGGCAAAAAGCCGCGGCACCCCTGCGATGCGAGCACATTGCGGAAGCTCATAGAGTGGAGTATTGCCTTCGCGCAAGGTGATGGCCTGCTGATCGTCTTCGAGCGCGGGCAGCAGATCGCGAAACCTCCACACGCCGCTGAGGTCGATCGGGCTGCGGGAAAGCTTGCGATTTCGCCAGGTTGATTTCAGTTCGTCCGGGTCAGGCTTGCTCTGCTTCCAGGCGGGATAGGTAATCTCCAGCAGGTCGCCGCACCCGGTGCAGCGGAAATCCTGCCGCGCGCTGCCGCTCAGTTCTCCGCACGCGATGCAGCGGAATTGAAAATCCGCCTGCCGCACCCCCGGCGCGGACGGTGAAGTGGAGGACATGGGCGTGATTTATTTCTCTTTCCGCAGGTACTGGTCGGTCTTTTCGATCCAGTCGGCGCGCGGAGGCGTGAACACGTCGAGATCTACCGTGTCTTCCATCGCCTCGGCCTTGTGCGGCATGTTCGATGGAATGCAGAGCACTTCCCCGGCATGGACCACGATCTCTTTGCCGTCAATCCAGAATTTCAGCGCCCCTTCCACGATGTAGGTCAACTGTTCGTTGTGATGGCTATGCTGCGGAACGATGCAGCCCTTTTTCAGCAACACCCGCGCCAGCATGATCTCCTGGCCCCATACCATCTGCCGCTGCAGCAGCGGATTGAGATCCTCCAGCGGCACCGTGTGCCACGGAATATACTGCAGCGCTGCGGCAGACGCGGCGTGCTTTGTAACCGCAGCCTTGGCGCGGGAATGAGATGCGGTTTTCGATTTCGCTGCCGACTTGGTTTTGGCTTTCGGTTTCCTCATGTCGTTACCAGCCCTAGCTGACCCCCTCCATTATCCGGATTTCCCGTTCGGCAGCGCCCTCAAGTTTCTTCAACGCAGCTTGGTATCCAGGACTCTCGTATGCCGCCAATGCTTTCTCCACGCTGTCGAACTCAATCACCACCGTTCGTTCGTTCAATCCCGCCTCCAACGCCCGGAAGGGCAATCCCCGGGCAATGAAGCGGCCTCCTCCGGATTGGATCGCCGGAGTCGCGATTTTGGCATATTCCGCCAGCGCGGCCGGATTCGAAACCGAACGGTAGAACGCAATCCAGTATCCCTTTGCCATTGCGCAGTCCTGTCAGTGAACTCTTCCGTCGTACAACTTCACCGCCGTATCATGCAAATAAGCGTGCGCCAATTCCAGCGCCCGCGCCTCGGTGACCTCACCCTCGGAGATCATCTCGGCCAGGGCCGCCGCCAGCGCCATCCGCGAAGACTGGGCGCCCAGCCAGTAGCTCTCTTCCGCTCCCAGCACCTGATTGTACGGGAAACAGTCCGTCCCAAATGTGATCTTATCGGGAAAAGTTTCCAGCCACATCTTCAACGTGTCCTTAAATGCCGAGGGATACTGAGCCAGCTCTCCAAACGACGAATCCAGATAAACATTCTTCATCGCTGCCAGCCAGATCGCCTCGCGCTCCAGCGGATATCCCCCGTGAATCATCACAAATGTTGTTGAAGCGTACCGCGGGTCGCGCAGCACGCTCTCCAGATTCATGATGTTGCTCTGCGACAGGTTGAAGTAATCGCCGATACCGACGGCAGTATGAATGTGCACCGGCAGGTGCAGCCGCCCACCCTCCTGCACCAGGTAGCGGAAGATGTAGTCCTGAAATGTGCGGTACTCTTTCTCCGTGGGAATTCCGCCGCCCGCGAAGCGTTGGTAAATATCCTCAGCCTGCGCCCGTGAAGGATCGCTGAACGTTGTCGGACGGAAATAGGCGACCTCGAACTTCATAGCAATCCCGCCACGCTTGGAATTATCTTCGAGCGTCTGGCTGATGAATTTCAGGTAATCGGCAAAATTCGCCGGCAACTTGCCGACATTTTCCTGCTGCATCCAGCGGTGCAGCATTTTTTCCTGCAGCGGAATGAAGACGCCTTCATCGGCATTGCGCCCCGTCTCGCGCTCGTTATTGAACGGCCACATGAATGCGTCGGCAAAAAACACCCACGGAAAGCGCTTCGGGTCGAGATAGTCCGCCATCATGGCGCGGTTGGCCACCGAACTCTCAATGTTGATCTTGTCCAGAATCGAATCAAAGTAGGCCGTGCCCTTAAGCTGCTTCTTCAGTTCCGTCTTCTTATCTAGCAGCCACTTCGCATGCTCGGGGGAAAGGTCATTATACGGATACCCGAACAAGGCCTTGGCCGCAGCCGCCAGTTCCGGATTGTCATCGCGCGTGCGCAGCGCCTCGCTGGCATTGGGCGGGGCCGCCATGGCGTCCACATCGGGATCATCGGCGTAACCGGGATGCGCGTGATGATCGAACGCCGGGATCTTCTCGATCTGCGGCAGCAGCCGCTGGTAGATCTGCGGTACATCGGGGCCGGGTAAGGGCCGGGCCTGCGCCAGCGCACCAATCGGCAGCGCCGCAAGCAAACAACCCAGCGGGAATAATATCCAACGTGACAAGTTCATGTGTCCCTCAGATGCCTGCGTCATCCCGAAGGCCCGCGTTTTCACGAGCGGGCCGAGGGATCTCCCACGGAACCGCTGTAACGGGGATCCTTCGCTCCGCCTGTAAAACGGCTCCGCTCAGGATGAGGCCAATTCGGTTCAATGTGCCACCACGGTTCCCTGCCACGCCGACGACACTTTCTGAATACGCTCGACTGCTTCCCGCAATGTCTCCATCGACGATGCGAACGAGAAGCGCACAAAATCTTTCCCCGCCGGTCCGAAAGCCGCTCCGGGAATGGCCGCCACGCCGCCTTCTTCGAGCATCACGCGGCACAGTTCCTCAGCTGGAACGCCCGTCCCCGCGATATCCACCCAGGCATAGAACGCTCCGTCAGGCGGCAGAATGCGAAAACCAGGAACGCGATTCAGATCGCGCGCAAACTGCTCGCGCCGCCGGGCAAATTCTCCGACCATGCGATCGGTATTGCCCTCGCGATCGCGGAGCGCGTCAATTGCCGCTATCTGCGTGAACTCGGCCACACAAGTGAAGGTGTTCACGACCATCATGTTCAGCGCCGGGATGACTTCCGGTGGCGCCACCGCATATCCCAGCCGCCACCCGGTCATGGCGAAACTCTTTGAAAATCCATCAATGATCAGCGTGCGCTCGTGCATTCCCGGATAGCGCAGCATGGAAAGATATTCGCCGCCATAGATGATCCGCGCATAGATTTCATCGGAGAGCACCCACAGGTCATGCTTGACCGCGAGTTCCGCCATCGCACGCTGCACCGCATCCGTATAAACCGTTCCCGTGGGATTCCCCGGAGAATTGGTGAGCAGCATGCGCGTGCGGGGCGTGATCTTCGCCACGATCTCGTCCGGATCGGGCTGCAGTTGGTGGCGCATCGAAAGCGTGAACGGCACCGGCACCGCACCCAACCCGAGCGTAATCGACGCGTACCCCGGAAACCCGGGATCGGGATAAAGCACCTCGTCCCCCGGCTCAAGCAGAGACATCATCGCCTGAAACAGCGCGATCTTGCACCCGGGAAACACGACCACGTTGTCGGGCGAAACTTTAATCTTGCGCGTGCGTTCCAGATACGCGGCAATTTCCTGCCGCAGCGCCGGAATACCCGCCACCGCGCAGTAACGGTCCTTGCCCTCGGCAAGCGCCCGCGCCGCCGAGTCAATCACCGATTGCCCGGGATGAAAGTCCGGCTCGCCCAGCTCAAGATGAATAATCGAGCGCCCCTGCGCCTCAAGTTCCTTGGCGCGGGCAAAGACCGACAGCGCCCCTTCCCCGCTCATCACCGAAATTCGTGAAGCAATCGATCGCATGAAAGTCCTTTGAGCAGTGAGCGATGAGCAATGAGCTGTGAGCAAGGGTGTTTCTTGCTCATTGCTCATTGCTCACCGCTCATTGCTCACTGCTACAACCCTTTATACATGCCGCCATCCACCAGCACGGTCTGCCCGGTGATGTAAGAAGCTCTCTCCGACGCCAGCCACACAATCGTTTCCGCCAGTTCGCGCGGATCGCCTAGACGCTTCAGCGGCGCATCCGCAGCCCAGCCATCGAAAATCTCGTGCTCGCTTTTGCCGCTCGCCGACGATCGCGCCCTGGCCAACTCTTTGAGCCGGTCGGTCGCGGTGAAGCCCGGCCCGACGTTGTTGACCAGAATCCCGTCCTTGCCGAACTCATTCGCCAGACTCTTCACCAGACCCACCACCGCCGCGCGCACCGCATTCGAAAGCACAAGATCGGCCACCGGCTGCTTGGTCGTTATCGAAGTGATGGTAATGATCCGTCCCCAATGCTTGCGCTGCATGTGCGGAATCACTTCGCGCGCGAAATACACCGTGCTCAGGAAATTGGCATCAATCGCCCGCTGCCAGTCTTCCAGCGACGCGGCCAGAAATCCTTTGGCCGGCGGACCGCCGGCGTTGGTCACGCAAATATCGACGCTTCCAAACTTCTCAGCCACCGCGGCCACAAACCGGCTGACTGCTCCTGCGTCGGTGACATCGAAAGCCTCGGTAAAAACCTCCGCCCGGTGCTCCTTGGAAATCTTGTCCGCCCCCGCCGCAAGCGCCTGCGCATTGCGCGCGCACATCGCCACCCGGCATCCCTCGGCGGCAAAAGCCTCAGCGGTGGCCAGTCCCAGCCCCTGGCTGGAAGCCGCCACCAAAGCCACCCGATTCTGTAATCCCAAATCCATCGTTAGCGCGCCCGCGGCGCAGTCCGTACCGCCGGCGTCCTCGCCGGCTGTCGCGGGGGCGTCCCGCCCCCGCGCCCGAATCCGGCATTATAAATGTGCGCCCTGCGCTTTTGCTTGCCCCCTCCGAATCCCCGCAATTACCCTTGAGAAGTGAGGCACCCATGACCCCGCGCAATCGCCGTCCCGAAACCGCCGCCGTCCGCGGCGCATCCGATCTCGAAAAGAAGAACGGCCCGGTCACCCCGCCGATCTACCAGACTTCCACCTTCGAGGTCACCGACAACGACGAGCAAATCCGCGTCACTCCCACCGACCGCTACTACACGCGCTGGGGCAATCCCACGATCACCCTGGCCGAGCAGACCCTCGCCACTCTCGAAGGCACCGACGACGCCCGAGTCTTTGCCTCCGGCATGGGCGCGATCACTTCCACGATTCTTGCCCTGCTGAAATCCGGCGATCACATCGTGGCGCAACGCGATATCTACGGCGGCGTCACGAAATTCCTATCCCAGTGGCTGCCCAAGCTGGGGATCGAGACCACGTTCGTGGACACGACCGATTACGACCAGCACGGCCGCGCGATTCGCCCGAACACGAGAATGCTCTATTTGGAATCCCCCACGAATCCCGCTCTGCGCATCGTCGACATGAAAAAGACCGCTGCGCTCGCCAAGCAGCACGGCCTGATCAGCATGATCGACAGCACCTTCGGCACGCCGATCAACCAGCGCCCCGCCGAATACGGCGTCGACTTGGTCATGCATTCTGGAACGAAATACCTGAGCGGTCACGCCGACCTCACCTGTGGAGTCGTCTGCGGACGGCGCGAGTTGATCGATCAGATCGACGACAGTCGCAAGACCCTGGGCAACATCATGGACCCGCATGCCGCCTGGCTGCTGATCCGCGGCCTGAAGACTCTCGCCGTCCGGGTTGCGCGCCACAACGAAAATGCGCTCCGCGTGGCCGAATTCCTCGAGCAGCACGCCAAAGTGCGCCGCGTCCACTATCCATTTCTCAAGAGCCATCCGCAGTACTCAATCGCGCGCCAGCAGATGTCAGGCGGCGGGGGGATGGTCACCTTCGAAATCGAAGGCACCGGCGAAGACGCGCGCCGCGTCAGCGAGGCCATGCGCCTGTTCACGCTCGCCACCAGCCTGGGGGGAGTCGAGTCCCTGGTCTCGATCCCGGTGCTCACTTCACATGCCATGATCTCCGCCGAGCAGCGCGCCCAGATGGGCGTCACCGAGCAGATGGTGCGCTTGTCAGTAGGCATCGAAAGCATAGACGACCTGCTCGCAGACCTGGAGCAGGCGCTGCAAGCCGTAGGCGAGCGAGTGGCGGTTCGGTTGGGATAAATTCGGGTGGGTTGAGAAGAGTACAATGAACCACAAATCCGCCTTTGCGGTCCGGAGGCGTGCCATGACCAAGTCCGCACTTCTACCTGTTGTCCTGCTCGCGTGTGCGCTCTCTACCGGCGCTCAGATGAAGGACGTTTACATACCTGGTGTGCCCCCTCCGCCCGCCCCCATGGACCGCGATCAGGCCAAGACGACTCCAGACGAGCCCAAGTTACAGCGCCATCTCGATCCCGTGAAACTGCAGCGGGAAGCCGACGACTTGGCTCGCGCCGCTCAAACCATCCCCTCCGATGTAGCGAATATCCGTCAAGGAACGCTGCCCAAAGACACGATCCAGAAGCTGAAAGAGATCGAGAAGCTGTCGAAGCGGCTGCGGAGTGAACTGAATCCGTAGCGGTGCAGTCCGCTTCTACCGGCAGCCCGCGACCCGCGAGGCACCTTCCATCAACACGTAAAAAAACCGGCCTCTCGCGAGGCCGGGTTATCTGTTTCCTTGTGCTTCAGCTTAGAAGATGAACTTTGCGCCGAGTTGCAGCACGCGAGCCAGGTGAGCCCCTGGAATTTCGAGGAACCCGGAACTGGGCTGGCCATTGGTCGCACTCATATCACCCGAGGGACCAGTCCACTCGCTGTGGTTGAAGACATTGAAAGCTTCGGCCCTGAACTGGAACGACATACTTTCCTTGATTGCGAAGTTCTTGAACAGTGCCATGTCTATGTTGGTCCGGTTGGGATTACGCAGCCCATTTCGGCCGGCGTTTCCAAACGTCAGCCCCGGCGGCACGCCAAAGGCAGCAGGGTTGTAGAAGAACCCTGCATCGCTGCTTTGCGAGACTGCGCTCGGTGGGGGAACGTTAGCATTGGGATTGCCAATCACTTGCGCGTACGATCCAGTGCCAACCCCGTTGCCAACGCCGGCATTGTCACCGTAGGTTGAGCCGTTCGTGACCGTAAACGGCGTGCCGGTCGAGAAGGCGACGATGCCGGACCACTCCCATCCTCCTAGAACCGTGTGAACCAGACCTTTCTGCCTGAAAAACGGCAGATTCCAGTCATAACCGACATTCAGCATGTGACGCTGGTCAAAGCTGGAACTGGCACGGCTCGAAGCGATGTCATACGAGTTGACGAATGCGCCGTCGTAACGATCGGAAGAATCGTCAATGGAGTGGCTATACGTGTAGGCCAGTGACAAACTCAACTGTCCGACAGTTCTGCGCGCCGAAAACTGCAGTGCGTGGTAGATGGAGGACGCTTTGTTTTCCAGACGCGTGATATTGCCCACACCATAGTACGGGCGGTAAGGATTGGGATCGTTACCGCAGGCCGTCTGCAGATTGATTGCCACCTGTCCGCTAACCGGCTGCCCGTTGGCTGTGCCACTCACCGTCGGAAGCCCGATATTGGTGAGACTGCTGCAGTCCGCTGCGGTGATCGGCGCACCGGATGGAAGATAGGGATTGTCCGACGCCGGTGTCGGAAATAGTTGGTTCAGGTCGCGCTGGCGTCCCAGTTTCGTACCCTTGCTGCCCACGTACGAGATGGTAGCCACGAAATGGGATGGCAGTTCGTGCTGCACATCCAAATGCCACTGCTGCATGTAGGGCCATACGACCTGATTCGGAATTGAATAGAAGCTTGCCGGGAACGTTGGCGCCAATCCCGTCAGAGCCGTGTTTCCGATGTTTTGGTAGCCGGGCACGTTTTGTTGGGACTCGGTCTGTAGCAGCGGAGAGGTCTGCCCTTCCATACCTTCCGTGTTAGCTTCATTTCCATTGGCGTGCTCGAAGAATACCCCGTAGCCGCCGCGAATCGCCGTCTTCCCATTCCCCTTCGGATCCCAGGCAAAACCAATGCGCGGGGCCGGGTTGAACAGATGCCCGTTCATGCAACCAGGCTTAGAAGTTGAACCGACGGCTGCGGCCGGGAATCCGGGGATTGAAACAGGCCCCCCGGTCGTACCGCATACCACCAGGCCATCGAGTGGGTTCCCAACTCCGGGGACGAGTGCTCCCACGTTGTTTGTGAGGAGACCAGTGGCATCGATCTGAGGTGCGCTAGCTGGGTCGTAGGCCGCTGGATCCCAGTTGTACGCATGATGGTAACGGTCCCGGTAGGTTCCCAGTAAGCTCACTCGCAGGCCCAGATTCAGGGTTAAATGATCGGTCATCCGCCAATCATCCTGGAAGTAAGGTTCGAAAATTTTGTAGCGGTTGTAGAACTTTACCTGGTTACTGCCTTGCGAATAGCTCGCAATATTGCCGAGTAGCATGTCAGCAAAGGCATTGCCTGAGCTTAGCGGAGAGCCGGTATCGAACGTGAGCGCTCCATTCACTTGCAGGCTGCTTAGCTCGTTCTTCTGTGCGGCCACAAAGTAAGCGCCGAAGGTTAGATTGTGGCGCCCTATAATCTTTGTAATGTTGTCGCGATACGTATAGGTCGGATTGGAGTTGTACAAACCTTCCGGCCACACGCCGTCGGGATCTTGCGCGACTCCATCGTAAATACCTCCGCTTAGAGCGACTGCCGGCAACTTGCCGCCGAACCCGTTGTTGAAAATGGTCCCCATCTGCGAATCCAGACTCGACGGCCGCGCAAACACGCCCTGCGATTTGAAAATAATGTGGTCAGCCGTATAGCTCGCGACAAATTCATTGAGTAGAGTCGGGGAAATCGTGCTCGTCAAACGAGCCACCAGGCTGACGCCCGGGCCGTTGAAAAAGGTTTGTGTGGTCGGAAAATTGGCATTGCTCCAGATTGGCGTCGGTTCCACGTAATTCCAGGAATCGTGAATGTACCGGAACGTAATCCGGTTGTGCTCAGTTAGGTTGTGATCGATGCGCACCAGTTCCTCTCGCCAATTGGTTGGCGTGGGAACATTGGCCACATACGACGATCCTCCTGGTACGTCGACGGTAGGTGCCGGTATCAACGGCAGCAAAGTGCTTGCAGCCGGAGCAATTGGCAAGGGTCCCAGGCTGCCATCGTAAGGTTTGCCGGTTCTGGGATCAGTAGGACAGTCAGGTCCTGGTGTCGGCAAACACAGATCGCTGAAATCTCCAGTTCGCTCGGCACTGTACGGCACGGTCGCGTTGAAACCGGCGGACACGCGATCACGACGCCACTCCTGCGACCAGAAGAAGAACGTCTTCTGCTTGTCCTTGTTGTACACACCGGGAATAAAAACCGGGCCGCCAAGCGTATATCCGTAGTCGTTCTTCTTGTAAGGAGCAACTTTGCCTAAGCCACCGTGAGACGCCATGTCGGTGTAATTCTGGGCGTTGAAGGCGTCGTTGCGCACGAATTCGTAAGCATTGCCGTGAAACGCTTTCGTCCCGGACTTCGTCTCCACTTCCACCGTGCCGGAACCGTTACGGCCATACTGGGCGCCGTAATTCGAGGTGAGAACTTTAAACTCCGCAATGGCATCCACACTGGGATAAACGTTCAGCGTGCTGTTGCTGCCGTTGTCCATGTTGTCGCCGCCGTCCAGTTCCCAGTTGTTGTACTCGGTACGGCCACCGTTCATGCTGAACGCGACGTTGCCTGCGACGCCAACCTGCGGCTCATCCAGCCCGGTTTGGTTGCTCACGCCAGGAACGAGCGTCACCAACGACGAAAAATTGCGGCCGTTTAATTCGAGGTTCGTGATTTCCTTTCCCGTGACCGTTCCGGCAAGTTCGGAAGACTGGGTCTCCACCTGCGCCACATTGGTGCCCTCAACCACTACCTCAGTCGTGGCTGCGCCGACCTGCAGGGTCACGTCCACGCGCGCCTTCTGCGCCACATCCAGAACAACTCCCTTTGCCTGAAATTTCTTAAAACCAGGAGCGGTGACAATAACGTCATAGCTCCCTTGGGGCAACGCGGACTGGTTGTAATCGCCGGTGGAATTGGTGTCCATCTCGCGAGTGATGCCGCGTTCCGGGCTGGTGACCACAACCTTGGCGCCGGCAATCGTTGCTCCCGACGGATCCTTCACAGTGCCCGTAATCGAGCCGGTTTGAGCCCAACCAGCAGCGCACATCATCAGGACAAACAACATCCCTAACAGCACTCGAGAAGATTTCATGGTGATTGCTCTCCATTGGCGCGAGGCTGGCTCGCGCTGGTTCAGTCGACCTTGACTTTCATTTTTCGAGCCTCGAGGCCCGATCCGCGTTATGTACACTTCTGCCTGCCTGGAGTGAGACCTGCCGCAGGGGTTATTAAATCGTATGAATAGTGCTTTTGTACGATGCCCACTGTCAAGAAAAAAGCGACAACTGCTGCTGCTGAAACGTGATCCCCCTCACGCATGGCACCCCGCCCTGTGGATTTCAGGTCACGCTTCTCGTTGACTCCCGAACCACCAGTTCTGGGGCCACTTTACGGTGAGTCGCCCCCATATCCCGCTTCTCGAGGACGGCATTAATCCCGTCCACCACGATGCCTACCGCGGAGGCTCCCATGGCTTCCATCGGCTGGCGCACGGTCGTAAGCGAGGGCGAATAAATCGCGGACGTCGAGACATCGTCGAAGCCGATCACCGAGCACTGCTCCGGCACGCGCACCCCGGCTTTGTTCAACGCCCGGATCGCCCCGAAGGCGCTCATGTCGTCAAATGCCAGCAGCGCCGTGAACGAGCGCTTCTGCCGGATGAGATCCTCGGTCAGCTTGTAACCGGACTCGAAGCTCGAACTGGGGTCGCGCGATTCCGGCAAGTCAATGATCAGCCGTCCGTCCAGTTCCATCCCGCATTCTTTGGCGCAACTGCGGATTCCCCGCCAGCGCGGAGAGCTGTCGGTCAGTCCCTTCGGTCCCCGAATAAAGGCAATCTTGCGGTGCCCGAGCGAATGCAGATGCTCCAGCGCAAGGTGGCCGCCGACCTCGTTGTCCACGATCACCGAACTGATAAAATCCGTCTTCAGCTCAAACCCGATCATGGCGGTCGGAATGCTGCTTTTCTCCAGATCGCCCAGCAAGTTGATATCGAGAAATAGCCAGTTGGCGACTACGATCAGCGCCTCGATGCGGCGGTCCAGCAGCATCTCCAGGTAGCGCTCGAACCGGCTGCGCTCGTTGTGCACGTCAGTCAGGATTGGCAGGTACGACGACTGATACAGCGTGTTCTCAATTCCCCGCAGCACCAGCGTGCAATACGGATCGGTCATGTCAAACACCATGACTCCCACCGTGTGGCTCCGCTTGCTGCGCAGGGACCGGGCGAATTGGTTCGGCCGGTATCCCAGCTTCTGGGCGGCACGTTCAATCTTTTTCTTGGTCGCGGGAGGAATGTAGCGCGCCAGCGGCGCGTTATTCAAAACGATAGATACCGTGGTCGAAGAGAACCCGCTCTCCTTCGCCACATCACGAATGGTTACCATTGCAGGGGCCTACGCCGGAACAAGGTACGGTGCGTTTTTGAAAGATCCTTTATCGGCACGCCCGCCGCTTGCTTCCGTGCGAACGCTGGCGGACACTACAGCAGAGAGTAATTCCGGTGTCAAGCGCACACATCACATCGAAACCTTTCGTTTTATTTATTTTCCTTGGGGCAGCGCTCGCAATTCCCTCGCCGCAGGCCGCTTCCAGCGCTCAAAATGGCGGCTCTGTCTCCGCGTCACAAACCGCGGACCCCGCACAGATTTTTCAGCGCGGGCAAGATGCTCTCGCCCACTCCAGGCTTGATGAAGCGGAACGCGATTTTCGCGAAGTGCTTCAGCTCGATCCGCAGTCGGGAGCCGCTTACGCCAACCTGGGCGTGGTTTACATGCGGCGCAAGCAATGGGGAAAGGCGCTGCAGGATCTCGAGAAAGCCGAGCGCCTCATGCCGCAAGTGGCCGGCATACGCCTCAACATCGGCCTGGCCTATTTCCGTCAGAATGAATTCCTTAAGGCGATTCCCCCGTTTGAGTCCGTCGTACGGGATCAACCCGATGCCGTGCAACCGCGCTACCTGCTGGGCCTCTGCTATTTCTTCGCCCAGCGCTGGGCCGCCGCCGTTTCTTCCCTCGAACCGCTGTGGACCCAGGAATCGACACAAATTCCGTATTTGTATGTGCTTTCGAATGCCGCCCATCGGGCGGGAAACAAAGATCTCGACGATCGGGCCACGGAACAGCTGGTAAAGATCGGAAATGGCACCCCGGAATACCATCTCTTCCTCGGAAAATATCATCTCAATCTTCAACAATACGATCAGGCCCAGGCGGAATTTGAAGCCGCCGCCAAAGCCGATCCCAAGCTTCCCTTCGTGCACTTCAATCTCGGACTCGTGCACGTCAAGAAGCAGGAGTACGCGCAGGCGCGCGATGAGTTTTTGCAGGACGCTGCCGTTGAGCCCGATTTGGCGCTCAACTACGATGAACTGGGAAAAGTGTACTGGCTGATGCAGGACGACAACAACGCCGAAAAAAGTTTCCGTGAAGCCTTGCGCCGCGATCCCCGGCTGGTGGATTCCCATCTCGGCCTGGCCAAAATTTTCCAGAAGCAACAGAAATTCGCTCTGGCGTTGCCGCAGGTCGATGCCGCCGTCCGGCTCGATCCCGAACGCCCCGATTCCCACTACGTCCGCGGACAGGTGCTGCTCCACTTGGGACGCAAGCAAGAAGCCCGAAAGGAGTTGGACGCCGCCCAACGCATCGGCAGCGCCCGGGATAAACAAGCGGAATCCGGCTCGGTTCCGTCTCCCGAACTGCTGCAGGATGCGCAGTGATACACTTGCGTCGCCCACAGCTTTTCCTTCGTGTACGACCGCAATTTGCCGCTCTGGCAGGAGGAAGAATCCATGAAACGCTTTCTGAAAATCCTGGGTATCGTAATCGTCATCCTCATCATCATCGTCATCGCGATCCCGTTCTTTATTGATGCCAACGTCTTTCGTCCAAGACTGGAATCCGAACTCACCGGCGCTCTCGGCCGCCAGGTGAAAGTGGGCAATCTGTCGCTGTCGATCTTCTCCGGCTCAGTCGGGGCCGATAACATTTCCATCGCTGACGATCCCAAGTTCAGCAACAGTCCCTTTGTTCAGGCCAAGTCGCTGAAGGTCGGAGTGGAAATGATTCCGCTGATTTTTTCCAAGACCCTCATCGTCACCAATCTCACTCTGAACCAGCCCCAGATCAGCCTGGTGAAATCTTCCGACGGGCAGACCTGGAATTTCTCCAGCCTGGGCAATAAAAACTCAGCGGGGTCCACTGCGCCGCCGGCGTCTGAAACCGCTTCCAACACAACGGCCGAAAAGAAAGCTTCCGGGTCGGCTGGAGCGCCAAAGTCCGCGCCGGCTTCCAGGCCCGCGCCCTCGAATTCCCCCTCGGCTGAGACTTCCTCAAGTTCGTCCGCCAGCAACAATCCGAACCTTTCGGTGAAGAAGCTCAACGTGAACGACGGACGCCTCACCGTGTCCCGCGCCGATTCCACCGAGCAGCAACGCGTCTACGACAAGGTGAATATTCAAGTAACGGACTTCTCCTTCACCACCGCCTTTCCGTTCGAATTGACCGCCAACCTCCCGTCCGGTGGGACGATGAAGCTCACAGGCGGCGCCGGGCCGGTCGACGCTAACGACGCGGCACTCACTCCCATGCATGCCAAGATTTCCATCCAGAAAATGAACCTGGCCACCTCCGGGTTCATTGATCCTGCTGCCGGCATTGGAGGCACCGCCGATCTGGATGGCAACGTCGTTTCCGACGGACACCAAGCCAAGGCCACCGGCACGATTGTCGCCGAGGGCTTGAAGGTTGCTCAGAAGGGCTCGCCCGCCGGGCGTCCCGTTAATGTGAAGTTTTCAGTGGTCGACAACCTGGTCAAGCAGACCGGCGACATCACCCAGTGCGACGTCTCCATGGGCCAAGCCGTCGCCCACTTGACCGGTACCTTCGACACGCACGGCAAAATCACCGTGGTGAATTTGAAATTGAATGGTCCGAATATGCCGGTAGACGATCTGGAAGCGATGCTTCCCGCCCTGGCGGTCACATTGCCTCCCAAGGCAACCCTGAAAGGCGGAACCCTGAGCGTCACCGCCGTTAGCGCCGGCCCTGTCGACAAGCTGGTTACGACCGGAAATGTAAAGCTCCAGAATACCCAGCTCGCCAACTTCAACCTTGGCGACAAATTGGGCGCCGCAATCTCCGCCCTCTCCGGAAAAAGCACCGGCAACGATACCAGCATTCAAAATTTCAGCGCCGATGTGAAGAATGCTCCGCAAGGCACGCAAGCCAATAACATCAATCTCACCGTCCCTGCGATAGGAGTTCTCACCGGCGATGGGACTGTCAGTCCTTCCGACCAACTCGCCTTCAAAATGAAGGCTGACGTCGGCGGCATGGGAATTCCCTTTGGCGTCACGGGCACCGCTTCCGATCCTAAATTCACCCCCGACGTAAAGGGAATCGCCGGCAGCCTGCTGCAGAATGCGCTCTCGGGAAATGTCCCCGGCACCCAGAATGGGCAGCAGCAGCAAAATCCGATAAACAGCGTGATGGGCCTGTTTAAAAAGAAACCGCAACCCAAATAGCCCGTCGCTGGACGGTAGGTGCGGAAGGTAGTGGGTCGGGTGTAGTTACCGGGTGAAGGTAGCGCCGGCGTCTCGCCGGCTGTCGCGGCGGCGTCCTTGCCGCCGCGCCCCAACGCTATCCTACCGTTTCAACTTCCACCAGGCAGCCCCAGACTGCCATGAATACCTTTTATCCTTGCCAAACCAGCCCCCGAAGGGCACGCAGATTGCACACCGTCATCCGTTGACCCCGCTTTGCCCCTCGCCGCTCGCGCCTAAGCTGCAAAATTTTTGCACTTTACTACCGAGGAGCAGACCTAAGGTGTTTCCTGTATTCCTTGTTCTCCTCAGGACCAAGAGTATTTCCATTCGGTTGTGTTTGAGTGACTCGTTCACAGGAGGAACTTCGTGAAGCCATCTCGAAAGCTGACTTCCGCCGTTGGAGTGGTTGCAATCTCTATCCTGATTGTGGCGGTCGTCTTGGGCTGCGCCCGTGGGCGCATGCGCACCGCAAAAGCGAACCATCCGGCGTCGGCGACCCAGCCGTTGGCCCTCAGCGCCCAACAACGCGGTAAAGTTCGCGCCAGCCTCGACGCGCTACCCCTCGCCTTTGAAGCGAACCAGGGCCAGCTCGATCCGCAAGTGAAATATATGGCGCGGGGCGCGGGCTACACCGTATTCCTGACCCCGAATAACACGGTCTTTGCGGTCCATTCCTCGGCCAAGTCGTTGCCCGCGCCTCCATCTGCCAAGTTTGCAGCCGGCGCTCGTAAGGCCGTTCGTCACGCCGGGAACGAGGCGACCTCCGCTCTTTACATGAAGCTCGTCGCCGCCAATCCGCAGCCTGAGATCGTTGTGGGACGCGAACTATCCGGGCGCGCCAACTATTACATCGGCAACGATCCCAGCAAATGGCAAACGGGCGTGAGGCAATATGCCGGCGTGTCCTATCGCAATGTGTATCCCGGCGTCGATATGGCCTTCCACGGCCAGCAGCGCCAGCTGGAATTTGATTTTATCGTCGCCCCAGGCGCGAACTCCGAATCCATCGCAATGGGTTTCACCGGCGAGAAAAAACTCGCGACTGACAACTCCGGAAATCTGATCCTTTCCGTAGCCGCCGGCGATGTCGTGCTTCATAAGCCGGTCGCTTATCAGGAGCGAGAGGGAAAGCGCGAACTGGTGGACGTGAACTTCGAGGTGAAGAACCGCCACGAGGTAGCCTTCGCCCTCGGCTCTTACGATCACAGTCGTGAATTGGTGATCGATCCCTCGCTGACTTATGCGATGTTTCTGGGCGGCAGCGCCGAAGATGAGGCATTCTCGATCGCGGTGGATGGCTCGGGCAACGCGTACGTAGCGGGTCAAACCGCTTCACCGACTTTTCCGGCCGTGGGTGGAACCTCGACCTCCGGCGGTTTTGACGCGTTCGTCACCAGAATCGGCGCCGGCCCCTCGCCCGATTTCACAACTGTGATCGGCGGCACCGGCACGGATGCCGCGCTGGGCGTCACCGTGAACAGCACGGGAGTCTACGTCATAGGCAATACCGACTCCGCCACCTTTCCATCAATTGCAATCCTCGGTCCTCGCGGGGGCCAGGACGTCTTCGTGGCGAGATTGAATAGCGCTAGCGGCATCGCAAGCTACATCACCAGAATCGGTGGTACTGGAACAGATGCGGGCAACGGCATCGCGGCGGACTCTTCCGGCAACGCCTACATTGGCGGCGAAACCAAGTCATCGGACTTCCCTACTGCGAACCCTTTCCAATCTTCAAACAACAGCGGCGACACGGGCTGGGTGGCGGAACTCAATGCTGGCGGCACTGCTCTGACCTACTCGACGTATCTGGGCGGATCGACGGGTGACCTCGTCACGGGCATCGCTCTCGACAGCTCCAACAATGCCTACGTGGCCGGCATCACCATCTCCGCCGATTTTCCGGTCACCACGGGTGCCTTCCAGACTACGATAAACGGCACCAGCGGCGATGATGCCTTCGTCACCGGTTTGACATCGGACGGTTCAGCCTTGGTTTATTCCACGTTCCTGGGAGGCACGGGATCCGACGATGCGCTCGGCATCGCCGTAGATGCAGCCGGCGAAGCTTACGTCACAGGGAATACAAACTCGACCGACTTCCCGCTGGCCAATGCCGCCCAAACCAGCAATGGCGGCGGTAACGATGTGTTCGTCACCAAGCTCACTTCCGACGGCAGCGCTCCCATGTTCTCCACTTACTATGGCGGCACTCTTGATGAGACAGGGACCGCGATCGCTCTGGACTCGTTCGGTGATGCCTACGTAACGGGCAGGACTGCTTCTTCGGGGTTTGCTGTTTCTGGTTCTCCGTTCCAGGCAAGCTTGAGCGGTTCCTCGGACGCATTCATCCTGGAGTTGAGTAACACCGGCTTCCCCGTCTATGCGAGCTTCCTCGGCGGCACGGCCAACGAGAACAGCATCGCGGGGAATACTGCTCTTGGCGCCGTAGGAGCAGTTGCGGTCGATTCCAATAGCAACGCGTACATGGCCGGGGCCACCAATAGCGGTGATTTCCCCGTCGCCTCTGCATTCGCATGCTGCGGTCTCATCGGCGGCGGCCTCGCCGACGCCTTCGTAGCCAAAGTCGGCGCTGCTCCGGCTGATTTCTCTGTGGCCGCTTCGCCCGGCACCATCAGCACCACCAGCGGCTCCACGACTGCCGCGATCACGGTCACAGTGTCTTCGGTAAACTCCAGCTACGGACAGGCCGTCACCCTTTCCTGTGGAAGCTTGCCGTCGAAAGCTGTCTGTCATTTTTCCAGCGGCTCGGTGACCCCGGGTTCAACCGCGCAGACCTCCAGCTTGACCATTGCGACCAACGGAGCGGCCAGCGCCAATTTGTTGGCTCCGGCAAACCGCCTGACGCAGGTTTACGCTGCGATGATCATGCCCTTGATTGGTCTGGTTGCGATCGGCGCGCGCTTCAGTTCCCGGCGCAAGCGGCTTTTCGGCTTCGCCCTGCTCGCGCTCGCCTTGTCAGGCCTGCTGATGCTTCCAGCCTGCGGCGGCAGCAGTGGTGGAGGCGGGGGCGGGGGCGGCGGCAACAACACGCCTCCGGGTAACTACAACATCCTGGTAACCGGCACTGCTGGGAGCACAACGCACAATACAACCGTCGCGCTCACGGTCAACTGACATTCCATAACTCGCCGGCCGCCTTCCCCGAAGGCGGCCGTTCTTTTTCCGCCACGCTCACCCGGCGAATCCACAGCGCCGCAATGGTACTATGGAGAATTCCATGGCTATGATCCGTACCATCGGCGGACAGCTTTTTGCTTGTCCCAGGAATCGAACGTACTGAACCGGCTCATGTTGAAGACCGCGTGGTTTACATCCCAGTCACAACTTTGCAGCAGGCGCGCCAGCATCCTGCTGGTGTCCCTATTGCTCGCGACGGCTGCCCTGCCCTCGGCTTGGGCGCAGGCCGACTTCACTCTTACTCTCAACCCGCCCACTCTGCAGCCTGACGCGATCGCGCCCGGCGGGGTTTCCTCGCTTTCGATTCAAGTGGTTGCCGCCTCCGGCTTCAGCGGTACGATCACGCTCGGCTGCACGGTCACGCCTTCGGTCTCCGGCACGGTCTCCGATCCCGTCTGTACGGTGAGTCCACCCACGTTGAGCGGTTCGGGAGCGGCTACCGCAACCATCAACACGCAGACCAATACCACTGCCGTAAGTTATGGGATCGCGATCACAGCCTCCGACGCCAGCGGCAGCCAGACCAGCCCTAGCTTGAACCTGACCGTCCTGGCGGTGATTCCTCAGTTCACCATCACCATTCAAAGCGCCGTCGCTCCCAGCAGCGTCCCCGCCGGCACCGGAGCCCAGGGCGTCATCAACATCAATCCCATTAATGGCTACAGCAGCCCCAGCAACTCCACTGACTCCGCTAAGTCGGGCGTGTATCTATCGTGCGCCAGCATCACGCCACTGATCACGCTTGCTCCGGTGTGCTCGTTTAATCCCCCCAATCCGCCCGTGAGTGCCGCCAGTTCCGCGACCTCGACTCTAACCATTACCACCTTCGGCCCGGTCACCACCGGATTCAATGCTCGTCCGCGGATCTTTTATGCTATGTGGCTGCCTCTGCCCATGCTGGCGGTGGTCAGCCTGGGCGCGGCTCTAAGCGGCAAAAGAGCCAGAAAAGCCTGGGGACTTCTCGCTCTGTTCATCCTCAGCGGCTCGTTGCTTTTGTTGCCGGCATGCGGCAACACTACGCCCAGCACCAGCACGCCGAACGGAATTACTCCCGCGAATACCTACACCTTCACGCTCGTCGGCGTGGACGCCAACGGCGTGGCCTCGAGCAATACCGGTTCGACTACCAGCGCCGGCCCCACTGTGTCGCTCACCGTCACGGCGCCGCCCAAGTGAGTCATGAACTGGCGTCTGCATGGCTGCTGGCAAGCGCTGCTGACCCCCATTTGTCTGATCTTGCTTTCGACGCCGCCCTCGCTCCACGCCGGCCCGCCCAAGGATAAAAAGAAAGAAACTCCGGCCGTGCGCTGGGCCGAGCAGAATCCCGGCTGCACCTATTTGAGCGATCCGGATGGAAAATTTCGTTACGGCCTCTGGTCGGGCGACATCGGCATTATCACGGCCGTCGACTCGCAGGAATTGGAAAAAGTTCACCGCCGTCACGAGCGTTTTTTCGCCGTCCTGCTTACCGTCAAGTACCGCGGCGCGGGCTCGCTCGATCTCGCCACCGACAACATTTCTCTCGAATTTGTGGATCACTTTCACGTGGTCAAGACTTCGCTCGATCCCGACAGCTTTGCCGAGAGAGTTCAAAAAGATGCCGACAATTTGAACGATCAGACCGCGCGCTGGGTGGCAAAACATCCAGACCACAAAGAAGAGAGAGAAAGCTTTGTCCGCGCCTTTCTCAAAGACTCGGCCGAATTGCAGGAGTTCCTCGGCAAAAACAGCTTGCGGGCCACGCAACTCAACCCCGGCCATACTGAAACCACCGGCTGGGTCCTGTTCTCGACCGAGAGCAAATGGATTGGCGGTTGGAAGAAGCAGGAAGAATTCCTATTGCGCGTGCCGCTGGAAGACAAGATCTACGAGTTCCCGTTCAAGCTTCCCCCGAAGCCCGGAGAAGTGATTTTGCGCAAACGCGAGTGAAGACCAAAGATCATTGAGTAATTGGGAAATTGAGTAATTGGGAAATTGAAAAGCCGTGGCGAAATTGAATGCAGTGGCGAAATGATGCCCGGGTTTCAATTACTCAATTACTAAATTTCCCAATTACTAAATCTTAGGAGGCTTCCCGACGCGCCTGGCGCTCGATTTCGGCTGCCTGGTGCATCAGCACATCGCGCAGCGACACCAGGCCTTGCAGTTGATTGCCGTCCATAATCGGCAGATGGCGAAATCCGAATTCGCGCATGATGAACAGGCACTCCTCGATGCTCTCGTCGGCCGCCACCGAGCGCGGATTCGCCGTCATCACTTCCGAGATCGCCGTCGTTCCCGGCGTGCGTCCCACCGCCACCACGCGGTTCATGATGTCGCGTTCCGAGAGAATGCCAGCCAAATCTCCATTTCGCAACACGGGCAGCGCGCCTACATTGTGTTCCATCATGTAGCGCGCCGCTTCCAGCACGGAGCGGTTCGATTCGATGGAATAGAGCTTGCGGTCTTTCACCAGATCGCGGAGGGTGCTCATAGATGACTCCTTCGAGAAGGTACTGCCGAGGACTTGGCCGGCCCCACGGCCAGCCCGCTTGCATTGCGCACTACTTTATCACGAGCGAAAACATCGCCCCACGCGAATCTGTCAAGGAAAACTACCGAGGGTCGAGGCCTGAACTCTACGTTCTGAGGCCCGAGGTCGGAGGCCAGAGGTCCGAAGTCTGAAGTCAGAAGTCTGAAGTCCGAGGTCTGAGGTCCGAGGTCTGATTCCCACCCGCAAAAAAAAAGGCGGCCCAACCCGGGCCGCCGCATTTCCGAATTTCAATTCCGCGCTAGAAGCGGAACTGTGGACCAATCGTTGCACGCAGGTTGTTGTGCGCGCCACCATTGAAGAACAGGTCATCGCCCACTTCCAGGCGAAGCCCTATCGGCCCGGCAAAGGCTTCAATACCGGCAGCCGGATACAGCGCGAAGTACGTTGCGCCGTTCCCCAGCCCCACACTGTTCGTGAAGCCATTCGGCGCATTCTGGTTGGTCACGTTGAAATTGTCGAATCCGACCTTACCCGTAATAAATGCGCGGAATGCTCCGGACCCGGTTTGGAACTTTGGTCCGAAGAATCCGTGCAGCACGCGCAGCCGTGAGGTCACCGCCGAAGCGCTGGCGCTGTTGACCCCGGTATTGACGTAATCCCGCTTGAAGTCATACGCCATTTCCGCTTCCAACTGGATGCTGGGGCGAACTCCGAACGCAACCCGCCCGCCCAGGCCGAGGAAGTCTCTCGTCGGAGCAGGATCCGTCAGGCGGTAATAGTTCACGAACGCGCCGATATTGACGTGATCCATTTGACCCGACTCCTGCGCCACGAGCATGGGTACCGCAAAAAACAACGAAGCTGCAAGAAAACCAAGACACCGTTTCATGGATGGTTAACTCCTTCTCCCGTACACACGTTTTGCCCGAGGCACGGCCTTAGGCGAGCGGAGAGACAGGCAGAATGTTCTTTGGATGCTCTTTGCAGAAGCAGGGTTTGGACCGCGGTGCGGACTGTAAAAATCGCGTTTTCTGCGATTTGAGGGCCGGAATGCAGGTCGTTCCAGCACAAAAACATACGGCGTGGATTTCTCCACGCCGCGTATACCCTCTGCGCCTTAGGACGATTACTGCAGGTGATTGATATGGGCCGAGCCCGCGTCAGCCGTGCTGCTGTCCGAACGCGGCGTCATCGAAACCACGATGTATTCCCGCTCTTTGCTGTCCAGATCTTCCACTCGCAGCAGCATTTTGTCTTTGTTCATGCGGAACTGCGCCTGCTCGCCGATCGGCAGCAGCACCGGATGCTTCTCGTCTTTCGGACGGATGCGGTAAGTCACGCGCTCGGTCTGCAGCAGATATTCCTGGCACAACACTTCCTGCGTCTTCTTGCTGCCCGAGTCAGTCCCCAGCATTTCGCCAGCAAAACTCTTGGCGTCTTTCTCCGCCATGCCGCACGGAACCGAATCCATCTGCAACAACTTTCCTGTCTGATAAGGCTTGGGATCTTTGGCGAACGCCGCCGATGCCATGCCCAAGGCAATACACAAGATCAGCTTGGAACGCATTGCTTTGGTACCCCCAGAAACGAATTTGCGAACCCCGTTCAGAAAACGAGGCAGAGCGCCTCGCTAATGGGTATTTTTTTCTGGAGTCGAGCGGAATGACAGGTCACAGTGGTAATCGCCCGAAGGTTACTGCAGAAGCAAAGAATTCTGTCTGGTGTTCCTCTGTGTCCTCAGTGCCCTCTGTGGTAAAGGTTTTTGCGGTTAGCGCAGGGCGAGCGTTTCCAGAGTCTCAAAAAATGCCGGGTAGGAAATCGCCGCAGCCTCGGCTCCACGGATCACAGTCTCCCCCTCGGCCCGGAGCGCCGCCACCGCAAAGGCCATGGCAATGCGGTGATCGCTGAACGAATCGAGTTCCGCCGCATGCAACGATTGCCTCCCGGGGATCTTCAGCCCGTCCTCGCGTTCTTCGACCTGCGCCCCCATCCGCCGCAAATTTTCAGCCACCGCGCGGATGCGGTCCGATTCCTTCACCCGCAACTCTTTCGCATCGCGCACCTCGATTCCCTTCTCGGTAAACGGTCCAATCGCCGCCAGCACGGGAATTTCATCAATCAGCGCCGCGGAATCTGCCCCTGCGATCGTCGCTCCCTTCAACCCGGCGCCTTCGACTTGGAGCGATCCGACGAGTTCTCCGTGGATCTCTTCCAACTGCGTCACCGAAATGCGCAGTCCCATCTCCATGAGAACGTCGAGCAGCCGCGCCCGCGTCGGATTCATCAGCAGGTGCGGAATCGTCAGTTGCGATCCCGGGAACAAACCGGCCGCACACAGAAAAAAGGCCGCGCTCGAAAGATCTCCCGGGATGCGTGCCTCCACCCCGCGCAGTTTCTGCCCGCCGCGTATGCGCACCTCGCTTCCCGGCCCCGTGCTCTTGCGTTGCAACTCGACCCCAAAAGTACGCAGCGCCACCTCGCCGTGATCGCGCGTGCGCAGCGGCTCCTCGATGCGCGTCTCCCCCTCGGCGAATAGTCCCGCAAACAGCAGGCACGACTTCACTTGCGCGCTGGCCACCGGCATCTTGTAATCGATCGCTTTTAAGGCTCCGCCGGTGATCCGCAGGGGTGGCTTGCCCTGCTGCGAATCGATCTGCGCCCCCATCGTGGAGAGCGGCTTGATCACGCGCTCCATCGGCCGGCGCGAGAGCGATTCGTCTCCCATCATTTCGCTGGTGAAGCGCTGCCCGGCAACAATTCCACTCAACATCCGCATGGTCGAGCCGGAATTTCCGCAATCCAGCGCGGCCGCCGGCGCTGCCAGTGCCAACCCGCGGCCCTGCACTTCGATCACGTTGTCTTTCCGTTCCCAGTTCACGCCTAACCCGCGCATGCATCCCAGGGTGCTGGCGCAGTCCGCGCCGGTAGAATAATTTTCCAGGCGCGACGGGCCCTCGGCGATTCCCGCCAGCATCGCATAACGATGGGAAATCGATTTGTCGCCCGGCAGTTCTACACTGCCGCGCACATTGCGCGCCGGGCGCACGGTGAGATTCGTTTCTTTCATGCTGAATCAGTATAGAGGCGGACAGTTAAACTCCAGAATCATGATCGCCTGGATTGCACAATGCACTCATAATCACCTTGCTTCCACTATCCCTCACTGCGACCGGGAATGGGCTGGTGCACGCAACAGTGTCCGTCGGAAAAGCTTGTGCGTGGTGGGCGATCCGCTGACGCTTCGGGACTTCCTGTCGGTAGCAAGTTAAAATGTCCGGTTTTTGTAGCAAGTGAAATGTCCGGTTTCAAAGTTGTGCCCTCGCCGTTCGGATGGGGTTGATTTTGGGGA
>Ga0209166_10000061_pt1 | contig 144520 bp, 122 predicted proteins | sample Coa_R1_3_FD_187151 | JGI IMG/M metagenome (GOLD analysis project Ga0209166, IMG submission 187151) | Surface soil microbial communities from Centralia Pennsylvania, which are recovering from an underground coalmine fire - Coalmine... | ecosystem: Environmental > Terrestrial > Soil >... | reverse complement strand
TCGGACTATGCGGGAATTACGGCAGGGGCTCCATGCTCTGCGACGGGCTAAACCCTGGGCACAATCGGGCTCCCTGCCGGTCGATCAATATGCCAAGATCAACGCTTCAGACATACAAGGCGCAGAGACGCAGAGGGGCTGTCCGGTTCAAAACGCCTGTGGCATCTGCTCATCGGCTCGTTGCCGCAGGCGCCTCACCATCGAGTTGCCTCAGCGCTTCTGCGCCTCTGCGGTTCAAGTAAGCCTATCGCCCAGCCGCGGCGTAAGCCTCCGCCATCACGCTCATGCGGTCGCGATGCATCTCGTCATCGGGGTCCAGCCGGTAATGCACGGTCGGACGGTCGGTGCCGGCGCCCTGGAAATGCCTGGCCAGGGCGTCGAACACCGTGCGGTCGGCGCTCATCGCCTTGGGGTCGCCGCGCAGGGGCTTGGTCCAGAGCGGCAGCACGTCGGCGCATCGGATTTTGTTGATCATCAGGCAATTGGGATCGATGAAACCGCCGAACATCTCGGCATAGACCCCCTTGCCCGGCCCCACCGATTCCCACTGGTCGTGGGCGACGATGCGCCCGGTATGGGGATGGACGAACCAGCGCGGCGCATAGGCGTAATCCCGGCCCCGGATCGCTTCGGCCAGAGAGATCAGATGGTCCGGCTCCCACCAATTATCGTCGTCGAGATAGGCCACCAGACGGCTATTGGCCAGATAGCTGAGCACGGTGCGCAGAGCGCCGCCATCCCAGGCATCGCCCAATCCGCCATGACGCGCCGAAGTCGAATAACCGGGATGGAAAAGCTGTACCACGCAATGGGCGGGGAGCGCGGCGCAAGCCGCTTCGATGATGGCGGGATCGCCTTTCGGCACGTCGATCCCGATCAGGATCTGTATCCGCCCGGGGAATTTCTGGGCGAAGACCGAATGCAGCGCCTGGACGATCTCGGGGCGGATGATGGTCGGCATGACCACCGCCACATCGAAAGGCTGCTGCAGCTGTGCGCCCGGATGGGCGAAGGTCGCGAAGAATCCGGTCATGCCTCTCCTTCTGCCGGTAACAGGCGGAACAGCAATGCGGCGGCCGCCAGGCCAGCCCACCAGCTGTCGGTGGTGATCTCGAAATTGAGCAGCGAGGCGGTCAGCGCCGCCGCCACGGCGGCAAGCCCGTAAGGCCGCCACCGCCCATGCAGCCGCCGCAAGGTCAGCAGCACCAGCGCCAGCGCCGCCAGCACGCCGGGCAGCCCGGTTTCCAGCCACAATTCTATCCACTGATTGTGCGGATAAATGCCGGTGGCGTCGGCATAGAGATAGGTCGCCAGCTCCTGGGCATGAATGGGCACCACCTTGGCGGCACCCAACCCCCATCCCTCGATCGGACGCTCGAGGATGCGCGCCGACATATAGTCCCAGATCTCCAGGCGATGGATGCCCGAGGATTTGACCCTCGAAGCCAATTCCCCGCGCCGGCCGGAAGCCAGGCGCATCAGCACCGGCAGCGCCAGCGCCAAGCCGCTCATCCCGGCCCCCAGCGCGAACGAGGCGAAGCGCGGCGCGAGCCAGGCCGCCAGCCAGACGACCATCCCGGCCAGCAGCGCCGCGAGGCCGGTGGCGCTCAGCCCGGCCAAGCTGCCCGCCGCGACGAGGGCGAGCAGCAGCCCGGCCTTGAGCCGATGACCGCGCGCCATCAGGTTGGCGGACAGCGGCCAGCAGAGGATCACCAGGGCAATGATGCCGCGATTATATTTGGTGCCGATATTCTCGGCCGGGCCGCCCAGGGCATGTTGCAGCGGATACCCCAGCACGGTGTCGAGCACCAGGACGGCGACACCCAGCGAAACCGCCCAGAACAGCACCTGGAACAGGCGGCCGGCCTGGCGCGCCCCGACCGGCAGAGCGAGCAGCAGCAGCGAACCGGCGGTAATCCCCAGCATCTGCACCAGCCGCGTCTGCGTCAGCCGCGGCGAGAAGGTGTCGAGCCATCCGACCGCGCAAATCAGCAGGAATACCAATGCGATGACCGTCACCGGCCGGTCGAGCGCCGGCCAGCGCCGGCTCTCCGCCGCCCACAGCAGGGTGGACAGGCCGGCAAGACCGAACAGCAGCGGCGCATAGGCCGGCCCGGACACCAGCCCGACCACGGGCAGAACCGCGAAAACGGCGAGGAACAGGGATTGGCGGAGGACGGCGAGCGGGTTCTGGCGTTGCCCGGCGATCTGGTTCTGATACATTATCGCGTCGTTTCTATCGTTCATGGCTCTGTTGCGGGTAAATAGGCGCAGCGGGCATTATTCCAGAAAATTCAAAAAGTCATCGGAGGAAAGTCATGGTGGGCACGTCCGGCGCAGTCACCGGAGTCGTCGCGCAGAAGAAACCCTTCTATCGCGTGCTCTACGTCCAGGTCCTGTTCGCCATCTTCCTCGGCGCCGTGATCGGCGGCGTCTGGCCGGAATTCGCCGTCAACCCCTGGTTCGACGCGCTCGGCCAGGGCTTCATCAAGCTGATCAAGATGGTGATCGGACCGATCATCTTCTGCACGGTCACCTCCGGCATCGCCCATATCACCGACGCCAAGAAGGTCGGCCGCGTCGGCCTCAAGGCCATCATCTATTTCGAGATCGTCTCGACCCTGGCGCTGGCGGTCGGCCTGATCATCGGCAACATCATCGAGCCGGGCACAGGCTTCACCGGCAATGTCGACGCGGCGGCGGTCGACAAATATGTCAAGGCGGCCTCGGAGATGCGGGCCGTCGACTTCTTCCTCAACATCATCCCCGACAGCGTGGTCGGCGCCTTCGCCAAGGGCGACATCCTGCAGATCCTGCTGTTCTCGATCCTGTTCGGCTTCGCGCTGATGGCGCTCGGCAAGAAGGGCGAGAAGGTGCGCGACTTCATCGACGAGGCCACCCAGGCGATCTTCGGCGTCATCAACATCGTGATGCGCGCCGCCCCGTTCGGCGCGTTCGGCGCCATGTCCTTCACCATCGGCAAATACGGAACCCATGCGCTGGTCAGCCTGGCGCAGCTGGTCGGCACGTTCTACCTGACCTCGTTCCTGTTCATCGTCGTGGTGCTGGGCATCATCGCCCGCTTCGTCGGCTTCAACATTTTCCGCTATCTGGGCTACATCAAGGAAGAGCTGCTGATCGTTCTCGGCACCTCCTCCTCGGAGAGCGCCCTGCCTCAGCTGATGGGCAAGCTGGAGCGCGCCGGCTGCGCCAAGCCGGTGGTGGGCCTGGTGGTGCCGGCCGGTTATTCCTTCAATCTCGACGGCACCAACATCTATATGACCCTGGCGACCATCTTCATCTCGCAGGCGCTGGGTCATCACCTCGACCTCGAGCAGCAGCTCACCATCCTGGTGGTGGCGATGCTGACCTCGAAGGGCGCCTCGGGCATCACCGGCGCCGGCTTCATCACCCTGGCCGCCACCCTGGCCGCGGTCAATCCGGCCCTGGTGCCGGGCATGGCCATCGTCTTCGCCATCGACAAATTCATGAGCGAATGCCGCGCCTTGACCAATATCTGCGGCAATGGCGTCGCCACCATCGTGGTCGCCGCCTGGGAAGGCGAACTCGACCGCAAGGCGTTGAGCGACGCCCTTCATCACAGGGACGGCGCACAGTCCGGCCCTGTGATCGAACACAAGGCGCAAAGCGCGGAGTGACATGAACGCGGGCGTATTTCTCGGGCGGCAGGGCGTCTGGGCCTTCGCCGCCGGATGCGTGATGGTGACCATCGGCGTGCTGCTGCATCTGCCGATGTTCTGGATGGGCCGGGATACCGGCTTCCGCCTCGAAGGCATGCCGATGGACGACGGCATGCTGTTCGGCATGTTCCTGATCGTCGCCGGCATCGGCGTCTCGGCTTACGGGCTGCTTCCCTCCGCCATCGGACCCCAGATGCGCGCCGCGTCGCGGATCGCCGTGCATGCGCCGGAAGATGCGCCGCTGGGCCGCGCCCATTGGGGCTTGATGGCCGTGCTGGTTATCGCGCTGGTCATCGACGTCATGAAGCCCGCCGCGCTGGGCTTCGTCATGCCCGGCATGACCGTCGAATATGGCGTGCCCAAGAAGACCGCCGCCCTGGTGCCCTTCTTCGCCCTGGTCGGCACCGTGTGCGGATCGATCCTGTGGGGCATTTTCGCCGACATCTACGGCCGCAAGGCCTCGATCCTGCTGTCGGCGGTGATGTTCGTCGGAACCTCGATCTGCGGCGCCATGCCCTCGCTGACCTGGAACATCATCATGTGCTTCCTGATGGGCGCGGGCGCCGGCGGCATGCTGCCGGTCACCTATGCCCTGCTGGCCGAGACCATGCCGTCGCGCCATCGCGGCTGGGCGCTGGTGCTGGTCGGCGGATTGGGCGCGGTGGGCGGCTATTTCGCCGCCAGCGGATTCTCCGCCCTGCTGGTGCCGGTCTATTCCTGGCGTATCCTGTGGCTGCTCAATCTACCGACCGGATTGCTGCTGGTGCTGATGGGCGGGCTGATCCCGGAATCGGCCAAATTCCTGTTGTCGCGCGGCCGCGCCGAAGAGGCGCACCGGGTCATGGCCCGCTTCGGCACCCGCAGCCACGCCATGGCCGAGGATGAGGAAGACGACGTCGACATCTTCGTGCATCCGCATGAGACGCATCATCAGGCGCATTCCGGGCCGGAACCCAAGCTGTGGACCCAGGGGCTGATCGGCAAGACCGCCGCCTTGTCGACCGCCGCGATCGCCTGGGGTTTCATCAATTTCGGCCTGTTGCTGTGGCTGCCGCACGATCTGGTCGACAAGGGCTATTCGATGGGCGTGTCGTCGCGCCTGCTGGCCGAATCAGCCCTGATCGCCTTTCCCACCGTCTTCCTCTGCGCCCTGCTCTACAGCCGGTGGAGCACCAAGAAATCGCTGGCCCTGCTGATCGCCCTGACTTTGGCCGGCCTGACCTGGGTTCTGCTGCTGGAAACCCGGATCGGCGGCAGTCCGGTTCCGCCGGTCGCCCTGCTGATCGTCGGATCGAACGGGCTGCTGGCCATCCTGCTGCCCTATGCGTCTGAATGCTATCCGCTGAAGGTGCGCGGCCGCGCGACCGGCTGGGTGGCCGCCTGCACCAAGGCCGGCGGCGTCTTCGCCCAGCTGCTGAGCATCACCGATCTGGTTCCGCCGCTCGGCATCGCCGCGCTGATCATCATGGTGCCGATCCTGGGCGCCCTGATTCTCGTCCTTCGCTACGGCACCGAGACCCGCGCCCTGGACCTGCGTCAGCTGGAGCGGACTTGGGCGTCCTGACCGACAAGGTAGGTCTTGACCACATGGCGCCAGGGAATCATCGGAACGAACAGCACCACCACCAGCACCGACTGGATATTGGCCAGACTCGCTTCGTCGAGCTGGCCGCCCCGCCACAGCGGCAAGGCGTAGAAGGCGAGATAGATCGCCTTCCACACCACTTCGAACACCAGTAAGGGCAGCATCTTCACCGGGTGACGCAGCCCCAGCAGCGCCAGCAGACCGATCGCCGCCAGCAGGCTGTTGGCCGTCGCCGCGCCGGTCAGCGGCCCGATGTCGTGACTGACGACATTGGGCCAGACGACGATGGCCAAGCCGACGGCCACCACCAGATAGAAGAAACGCAGGGCGTAGAGACGGGGCACGGAGAGTTCGGTGCTCATTCTTCATCCTCCTGCGGAATGGACGGCTCGTGACCGAGCAGATCCCCCGGCTGACATTCCAGAGCGGTGCAGATCGCGTCGAGGGTCGAAAATCGGATGGCCTTCGCCTTGCCGGTCTTGAGAATCGACAGGTTGGCCAGGGTGATGTCGACCTTGTCCGCCAGCTCGCTCAGGGTCATGCGGCGCGCATGCAGAAGGTCGTCGAGTTTGACCAGGACGGCCATGATCAGACCGTCCCTGCGAGATCGGCGCGCATTTGCGTGCCATGATGGAACACACGGGCCAATACGAACAGCAGCAGCACCGCCAGCCAGCCGTCGATCGACGGTTCCCATCCGGCATCCAGCTGATTTCCCGGCGTGGAGAAAGCCGCGCTGATCGCCCCTTCGGCGAGATTGAGCAGCTGGATGCCGAGCATCGTCCGGGCGATCACCATCAGACGGCGGGCATTCTCCGGAATGAAAGGATCGCCGCCGCGCACGCTGTCGACCATCGCCAGCAGGCGCGTCAGGAAGATATAGCCGAGCGGCGCGTCGGCGAGGCCGATCAGCGCCATCAGGCGCATGCCGGTGGTCAGCGACGTTATCCCTTCATGCCCGCTCAGCGCCAATTCGAGCCAGGCCGGCGCGATCAGGCTGGCGGCCAGGAAAAGGGCGACGCCTATGCCATAAACGATAGTGAGTCCGGCCAGGACGCGCAGCGCCAGGCGGGTTGTCGACAGCAGACCAGGACGGGCAAGCATGATGCGATCTCCGTAATTTTATTGATAAACGATAACACGCAGATCGATATTCGACAATTTATTTATTGATTATCGATAATTTACCATCCATGAAGGCGAACCGTGCGATAAATTCCCTCTGTTTCCACCGGAGAGAGGTCGATGTCGGGTTCCTTGTCGCGGCGCGCGCTGATGATCGGCGCGCCCGTTCTATTCGGCTCGGTCCTGGTCGCCCATTCGATCACCGGGGCGTCCCCCATCGTGGCGATCGAAACGAAACATGGCGGCCGTCTCGGCGTCTTCGCGATCGATACCGGTTCCGGCAAAACGCTGGCGCATCGCGCCGACGAACGCTTCCTCATGTGCAGCACCTTCAAGGCGCTGCTGGCCGCCCATGTGCTGAAGCGCATCGAGGCCCGCGATGAAGGTTTGGAACGGATGGTGGCCTATGGCCAGAACGATCTGATTTTCACCTCACCCACCACCGAGGCCAATGTGGCGAAGGGCGCCCTGTCGGTCGAAGATTTGCTGAAGGCGATGATGGAACTCAGCGACAACACCGCGGCGGTCCTGCTGATGCGGCGATCGGGCGGACCGAAGGGCCTGACCGCGTTCCTGCGCAGCCTGGACGACGATGTGACCCGCTCGGACCGTTACGAGCCGGCCTCGAACAGCTATAGCGGGGATCTGGACACCACCTCGCCGCGCGCCATCATCACGACGGTGCAAAAGATCCTGCTGGGCGATACCCTGAGCGGAAAGTCGCGCGGTCAATTGGAGCGCTGGATGATCGCCAGCAAACCCGGCCGCAACCGGATACGCGCCGCACTGCCGCCGCAATGGCCGGCCGGCGATCGCCCGGGCACCAGTTCGGACCGCCAGACCAACGATTTCGCGCTGGTCCGCCCGCCGGGACGCGCGCCTTTGCTGGTGGCGGCCTATTACGACGCGCCCCAGCTCGATTTCGACCAGCGCGAGGCGGTCCTGCGCGAAGTCGGGCACGCCTTCGTCGAATGGGCGACCTAAAGCGCCGCCGACACCTCGTCCAACGCCACACGCACCACGCCGAACAGCTCGCTCAGTTCGTCCTCGCCGATGATCAAAGGCGGCGAGAAGGCCAGGCTGTCATTGATCATGGCGCGGCCGATCACGCCATGGCGCTGCATCGCCGCGACCGTCAGAGCGGCGACACCGCGGGCGGGGTCGAAATTCTTGCGCGCCGCCTTGTCCTCGACCAGTTCCAGCGCGCCGATCAGGCCGGTGCCGCGCACCTCGCCGACCAGCGGGTGATCGGCCAGGGCGCTGAGATGCGCCTGCATCACCGGCGCCGTCTTCGCCACCTGTCCCTTGATGTCCAGCTCGTCGTAAAGCGCCAGGGTCTCCAGCGCCACCGCCGCCGACACCGGATGGCCGGAATAGGTGTAACCATGGCCGAAAGTACCGATCCTGGCCGAATTGTCGGCGACCGCCTGATAGACCTGGTCCGAGATCATCAGCGCCGAAATCGGCAGGAACCCGGCCGACAGCGCCTTGGCGCAGGTCAGCATGTCGGGTTGGAAAGCCAGGCTCTCGCTGCCCCAGCGCTCGCCGGTGCGGAAGAAGCCGCAGATCACTTCGTCGGCGACCATCAGGATATCGTGGCGGCGGCAGATCTCCTGCATGCGCGGGAAATAGCCTTGCGGCGGCACGATCACGCCGCCCGCGCCCATCACCGGCTCGGCGAAGAAGGCGGCGATGGTGTGGGCCCCTTCCCGCTCGATCAGCGCTTCGAATTCGGCGGCCAGGCGATCGACGAAGGCGGCATCGTCCTCGCCGGGCCGGGCGTGATGATAGGCTTGCGGGCAGGTCAGCTGCAGAAAGCGCCCGCCTTCGAGCGGCAGGTCGAAATCGCGGTGGTTGGCGGGAAGCTGGGTGATGCTCGCACTCGCCAGGGTAACACCGTGATAGGCCTGGCGGCGGGCGACCACCTTCTTCTTGTCCGGACGCCCCAGCGCATTGTTGTAGTACCAGATCAGCTTCAAGGCCGTGTCGTTGGCCTCGGAGCCGGAATTGGCGAAGAACACCCGGCTCATCTTCGTGCCGGCCGGCGCCAGTTCGATCAGCTTCGCCGCCAGCTCGATGCCCTTGTCATGCGCCTTGTGGGTGAATTGGTGATAGAAGCCCAGCTCGGTCATCTGGCGCTTGGCCGCCTCGCCCAGGCGCGCCTGGGAAAAGCCGAGCGACGCGCACCACAGCCCGGCCATGGCGTCGATATAGGAGCGGCCGGCATCGTCGAAGATGCGCACGCCTTCACCGCGCACGGCGACCAACGGTCCGGTCTGCTCATGCTTGCGGAGATTGGTGTAGGGATGGAGGGTGGCGCTGTCGAGGTCGCGCAGACGATTGGAGGCCATCAGCGGACCTCCGAAAAAGAAACCGCCAGGGCTCGACGAACTGCTTTGGGGGGGATGGGGGGAAGAGCAGCCCGTCGCGCCTTGGCGATGACGAATATGTAGCAGAACCCGGCGCCGGAGAGCATTGCAGTGTTCGCAGCCCTGCCGAGAGAAAGTGGAATAGTTCTTATTACGGGAAACATTTCCATACCCTCCAGGGTTCTCGCCACAGCCGGCAACGACTTGTCATATAACACGATTTTGCGGTGGACAAGCGGCCGGGCCGCGTCGAAGATTCGCCCCGCCAATTAGAGGTTCTCATGAGCACCGACGACTGCTTCGCCATCGACCACCGCCTTTTGCCGCTGACCGAGGCCTATTCCTTGATCGCCGAACGGGTCGCGCCCGTCACCGGAATCGAGACCGTGCCGCTGGCATCCTGCGCCGGCCGCGTGCTGGCCGATCCGCTGGTCGCCCCCCTCACCCAGCCGCCCTTCGACAATTCGGCGATGGACGGCTTCGCCGTGCGCGCCGCCGACCTGGAAAGCGGCAACCGGCGCCTCGACATTTCCGCCCGCATCGCCGCGGGCCATCCGTCGCAGGACGAGTTGCCGCCGGGCACCGCCGCCGAGATATTCACCGGCGCGCCGATGCCGGCCGGGTTCGACACGGTGGTGATGGTCGAGGATTGCAAGATCGAAGACGGCACCGTCGTCCTGCCCGAGAAAATCAAGCCGGGCAGCAATGTCCGCAAGGCGGGCGGCGACTTCCAGCAGGGCGACGCGCTGATCCCCGCCGGGCGTCGCCTGCGCCCGCAGGATATCGGCCTGGCCGCCGCGATCGGCACGCTGAAGCTTTCCGTCCGCAAGCGCCTGAAGGTCGGGCTGTTCTCGACCGGCGACGAGCTGGCCGCCCCCGGCGCGCCGCTCGGGCCCGGCCAGATCTATGACAGCAACCGCCCGATGCTGCGCGCGGCCTTGCAGGCGATGGGCTTCGAGGTCACCGATCTCGGCCATCTGCCCGACAAGCTCGACGCCCTGACCACCGCCTTCGGGCTGGCCGCGCTCGACCAGGACGCGCTGATTTCGACCGGCGGCGTCTCGGTCGGCGGCGAGGATCATGTGCGCGCCGCCATCGAAAGACTGGGCCAGATCTTCTTCTGGAAACTGGCGCTCAAGCCCGGCAAGCCGTTGGCGCTCGGCCATATCGGCCAGGCTGCCTTCATCGGCCTGCCCGGCAACCCGGTCTCGTCGCTGGTGTCGCTGCTGGTGGTCGGACGCTCGGTGCTGCACCGCCTGGCGGGCGCGCCGCTCGACGCCGAATTCCCGGCCGGCGTGACGCTGAAAGCCGGTGCCGGGCTGGGGGTGCCGGGCAACCGCGTCAACTTCCTGCGCGGGTCGCTGGCGGAAAAGGATGGCGAACTGGCGGTACTGCCCTATTTCAGCCAAGATTCCAGCCTGATATCTTCACTGGCGGGCTCTTCCGGCCTGATCGAACTGGCCGCCGGCGACAAGCCGGTCGAAGCCGGTACGCCGGTCGTCTACCGCGCCTATGACAGCTTGATGCGCTGACGGAGACAGGAACATGAACAGGGGGAAGCGCCTGGCGCTCTTGGCGTCGCTGGTTATGGGCGGAGCCGCCGCGGCCGAGGAGATCGGCTCGGTCAACACCGTGTTCAAATGGGTCGGCCCCGACCATAAGATCGTCATCGACGCCTTCGACGATCCCGACGTCACCGGCGTGACCTGCTATGTCAGCCGCGCCAAGAAAGGCGGCGTTTCCGGCGCGCTGGGCCTGGCCGAGGACACCGCCGACGCGTCGATCTCCTGCCGCCAGGTCGGACCGATCACGCTGCCCGACCGGGTCTCCAGCCGTAAGGCGGACGGAGAATCGGTCTTCAAGGAGCGCCTGTCCCTGCTGTTCAAGACCCTGCAGGTGGTGCGCTTCTACGACGCCAAGCGTAACGCCCTGGTCTATCTGACCTATTCCGATAAGCTGGTCGAGGGCTCGCCCAAGAATTCGGTCAGCGCCGTGCCGATCGAGCCCTGGAACACGAAATGATGGGTGACAAGTGACCGCCCGCAACCGTATCCGCCTCTCGATCGTCCAGCTTCGCGCGGTGATGTCCGTGGCGATGGCGGCCGGCGTGCTGACCTTGCTGGTGATCGGCCTGTCGGTGGTGTTCGAGATCGATCAGGTCACCGACCGCTGGCAGAAATACGAGCTGGAGGCGACGACCAAGCTCGACGCGCTGGCCGATCTGCGCATCCAGGTCGGGGTCGGCAGCGTCATCGACTACGCCCATCAATATCAGCTGCATCGCGATCAGGCCCATCTCAACCAGATGCAGGAAGGGCTGCGCCTGGCGAAAGCCAATCTCGACGCCTATCGCCTGGTCGGCACCCTGACCCCGCAGGAGGACCAGGCGCTGAACGAGGTCGCCGCGGCGCTGGACAGCCTGGGCAACCAGGTCATGTCCGGGACCGCGATCTCGATCGACGATTCGCCGGCGGAGCTGCAGGCCGCGGCGCAATCGCTGGCCCGCCTCGACGGGCTGATCGCGGCCAGTTCGACCTCGCTGGCCCAGGCCAATGTCGACGGACTCAACCGCTTGCGCCAACTGGCGATCATCGGTGGCGGCGCCGGTCTGCTGGTGATGGCGCTGGTCACCGGCGCGGTGGTGTGGAACACCCGCCGCCGCATCGTGGCGCCGCTGGAAAAGCTGGTTGGCGATTCGCGCCGCCTGGCCGCCCTGCAGCTGGAGGATGCCTTCGACTGGCCGGGGCATGACGAATTGGGCGAGCTGGGCCGCACCCTGGACGGCGCCCGGCGGAACCTGCGCGAATTGCTGGCCGAGAACGAGGAGAAGACCCGGCGCCTGGCCCATCAGGCGACGCATGATCCGCTGACCGGCCTGCCCAACCGCGCGAAACTGATCGAATGGCTGGGCGACCGGCTGGCGGGCGGGCAGAAATCGGCCCTGGCCCTGCTGTTTCTCGATCTCGACGGCTTCAAGACCATCAATGATTCGCTGGGCCACTCGATCGGCGACAAGCTGCTGATCGCCGTCGGCGACCGCATTTCCGCGCTGCTGCGGGCGGGCGAGCGCGCGGTACGCCTGGGCGGCGACGAATTCGTTGTCATCGTCGATCTGGCGAACAACACCAGCATCGAGGGCCAGCAGGCGACGGCGACGGCCAAACGCCTGGAAGAAGCCTTCTCCACCCCCTTCCCGATCGACGGCATGGAATTGTCGATCTCGACCAGCATCGGCGTCGCCATGGATGACGGGCACGCCACCGGCGCCGAGGACCTGTTGCGCGACGCCGACATCGCGCTGTACCGCGCCAAGGAGTCCGGCCGCGGCCGCACCGAGATCTTCGACGTGGCCCTGCGCGAGGCGGTGCTGGTGCGCCATCGGCTGCACAGCGACCTCGACCGCGCCATCGACCATCAGGAGATCTTCGTCGTCTATCAGCCGATCATCCGGCTGCGCGAGCATAAGCTGGCCGGCTTCGAGGCGCTGATCCGCTGGCGCCATCCCGAATTGGGGCCGATCAGCCCGGTCCAGTTCGTGCCGATCGCCGAGGAAACCGGCGGCATCATCAAGCTGGGCCGCCATGTGCTGGATTCGGCGGCGCGCGACCTTGCCCTGCTGCGCGAGAAGGCCGGTTCCCCGCTGACCTGCAACGTCAATTTCTCGCCGCGCCAGATGTGGGATGACGGGCATGTCGCCGAGATGCTGGAACGGCTCGAACGGCCCGACTATAGCGGCATCAAGATCGAAGTCACCGAAAGCCTGGCGATGAGCAACCCGGACGTCGCCCGCGACATCCTGCTGCGCTTCTCGGCGCTGGGAGTGCCGCTCTGCATCGACGATTTCGGCACCGGCTATTCGTCGCTGTCCTATCTCGGCCGCTTCCCCTTCAATGTGCTGAAGCTGGATAAGAGCTTCATCACCGGCATCACCGAATCGTCGGAACAGGCGCGGCTGGTCAAGGGCGTGATCAACCTGTCGCACGATCTCGGACTTGAAGTCGTCGCCGAGGGTGTCGAACTAGAGGATGAACGCCAGCTGCTGACGGCGATGGGATGCGACTACGGACAGGGCTATCTGTTCGCCAAGCCCCTGCCGCTGTCGGAAGCGGTAGCCTTTGTCGAAAGATGGACCGCATGATCGAATTGCATTTCTGGCCGACTCCCAACGGCCACAAGATCACCATGTTCCTCGAGGAAGCCGGCCTCGATTACGAAATCCACCCGGTCAATATCAGCGTCGGCGACCAGTTCAAATCCGAGTTCCTGTCCTTCTCGCCCAATAACCGCATCCCCGCCATCGTCGACCGCGATCCGGCCGATGGCGGCGAGCCGCTCGGCCTGTTCGAATCCGGCGCCATCCTGCTTTATCTGGCCGAGAAGAGCGGCAAGCTGATCCCGTCCGACCTCCGCGGCCGCAAGACGGTGCTGGAATGGCTGTTCTGGCAGGTCGGCGGATTGGGGCCGATGGCCGGACAGAACCATCATTTCAGTCAATACGCCCCCGAGAAGATCCCCTATGCGATCGATCGTTACGTCAAGGAGACCAATCGTCTCTACGGCGTGCTGAACCGCCGCCTGGAAGGCCGCGACTTCATCGGCGGCAAGGATTATTCGATCGCCGACATCGCCTCCTATCCGTGGATCGTGCCCTATCAGCGCCAGGGCCAGGATCTCGACGAGTTCCCCAACCTCAAGGCCTGGTTCCACCGCATCGCCGAGCGTCCCTCGGTCCAGAGCGCCTACAAGATCGGCGAGACCTACCGCACCAATCCGACGGTGACGCCGGACTCCGCCAAGGTGCTGTTCGGCCAGACCGCCAATTCCGTGAAAGTCCGCTGATGGCCGCGATCCGCCTGTATGAACTTGCCGGCGCCGAGGAAGATCGGCGTTTCAGCCCCTATTGCTGGCGGATCGTGATGGCGCTGAAGCATAAGGGCCTCGATTTCGAAAGCGTGCCCTGGCGCTTCACCGAAAAGGACACCATCGCCTTCGCCGGCACCGACAAGGTGCCGGTGCTGGTCGATGGCGAGGCTGCGGTCCATGATTCGCCGGCCATCGCCGCCTATCTGGAAAAGACCTACCCCGACCGCCCGTCCTTGTTCGGCGGCAAGGAGGCCGAGGCGCTGTCGCGCTTCTTCGTCGATTGGACCGACCTGGTGCTGCAGGGCGCCCTGTTCCGCCTGGTCGTCGCCGACATTCCGCCCCTGCTGGCCCCGATCGACGAGGCGTATTTCCGCCGGTCGCGCGAGGCGCGGGTCGGCACGACGCTGGAAGAATTCTGCTGCGGCCGCGAAGCCAAGCTCGACGCGCTGGGCCAGACCCTGGCCCCGCTGCGGCGCACGCTGACACATCAGCCCTTCCTGTCGGGAAGGACGCCCGCCTGGGCCGATTACACGGTGTTCGGCGCCTTCCAATGGGCGCGCTGCGTCAGCCCGATCAAGCTGCTGGCCGAGAACGATCCGGTCTATCGCTGGCGCGAAAGCATGCTCGGCCTGTATGACGGGCTGGCCGCCAAGGCCAAGGGCTATCCAGTCTGATGGGCGCCCCGGCCCATTTCATCGACCAGTTCCGGCAGCTCTGCCGCTTTCTCGACATTTCCAGCCTGGCCGACGCCGGCTGCGGCGACCTGGAATGGATGGAGGGGATCAGCCGGCAATTCACGCTTTATATAGGGCTGGACCGCAAAGAGCTGGTGACCGCCCAGAACGACCGCCTCTACGGACGGCGGCAAGGCCATTTCTTCGCCTGCCGCGATGTCGCCCGCGACCCGCTGCCGGCGGTGGACGCCATATTATGCCGCGACCTGTTCGCCGAGAACGATCCGGCCGCCGTTTCGGACATCCTGGCCAATGTAAAAGCCAGCGGTTCCCGCTATATGCTGGCCAGCACCACGCCCGGCGCCGAGGCTCCGCTGGATCTGACCGCGGCTCCGTTCAATCTGCCGCTGCCGCTGATGCAATTCGCCGAAGAGCCGGCGAGCGGCAAGCTGCTCGGCGCCTGGCTCATTCCCCGCCAAGATCCCTGATCTTCCAAACGCCCAGCAGCTTCGAGCCGTCGCCGCGCTCGTCGATATGCATGAAGGGCTGGGGCAGGTCGAAGGGCGCCCTGGTCAGATCCAGCGGACGCCAATCGCCGGTCGGGATGTTGCGGTTCTGCTCGGCCCCATAGCTGGTCGCCAGCAGATAGCGCGCGCCGCTTTCCTTGACCCGCTCCAGCACCGCCAGAGCCTGTTCGTCGGACAGATGCGTCATCACGTCGCGGCAGAGAATGGCGTCGGCGCGCGGCAGCGGGTCCTGCGCGGCATCGCGCACGGCGAAGAAATGGCCGCGGCGGCCGCCGAAGCGTCTATCCAGATCGGCGATCATCTCGGGCACCACGTCGAGGCCGACATAGAGCTCGAAGCGCTCGCTGACCCCCTCCATCCAATTGAGGTCGCCGCAGCCCGCATCGACGATCCGGCGGATATCGAGGAAGGTGCACAATTCGGCCAGATGAAGCCGCAATATCCGCGTGGCCTCCACGGTCGAGCCGGCCCCGCTGCGGCTTTCCGGATCGCCCCAGCCATTGTTGCGCCACAGGCTGGTGAAGATGTCGGCGGTGCGTTTGCGCTTCTGGTCGGGCGGCTGCAGGGCTTCCAGCTCGGCCGTGGTCTTGCCGCCGATGGTGCGCGCCTTGAAATTGATCCCGGTCAGGGCCTGGAAACTGGCCAGGCTGCGCTGGGTGCCCAGGCCATAGCGGTCGATCTCGCGCAATACCAGCGGGTCGTCGCTGATCTCCATGCCCAGCAGATGACGGATGCGGCGGATCGAGCGGTTGTTGAAGGCCGGCCAGTCGCGCCGGTCGACCCAATGGCGGGGACGGTCGGGGCGGCTGTTGTAATCATGATAGGCCAGCACGTCGGACGGAATGAAGATGTCCCAGCCCTGGGTGTAAAGCCGCACCGCCAGGGTGATTTCCTCGCCCTGGAAATAGAGGAACGGATCGTACGGCACGTCCTCCATCCAGGCCGACGGGCCGAACACGAAGCCGGCGCCGCAGAACGGCGTCGATTGCGGCAGGGCGGGCCGGTCCTCGGGGGCGTGCCCCTCGGACCCCAGCTTCAGCATGCCGTCGCTGTCGAAGCCGGCGGCATGGATCACCGAGACGATGTGCGAATCGATCTGGTGCGGCGGCGTGAAAGCGGCCGGGTAATTGGACAGGATCGGGCGGGGTGACGGGCAGTCGGCCAGCATCCCCAGCGCCTTCTCGTCCCAATGCTCGACGAAGCGCATGTGGGAGTCGATCTGCAGCGCATATTCCTCGCCGCGCCACAATCTTTGCGCGTGGTGGCGCGCCCAGCAGGCCCCTTCCGCTTCGGAGACGTCGAAGCGCAGAATACGGCACTGATCCCGATGACTGCCCAGCGGATCGCAATCGTCATCGTCGGGAGACAGGGATTGCCAGCACACTCCCGCGACCAGACGCTCGGGCCAGCGGGCCTTGGCGAACATGTCTTCGATCGTGTTGACGCAATCGCGGTCGCGATAGGCGGCGATGTTCACGAAGATGCGCGGATGCATTCCATTCATCAATTCAAACCAAATTGTTTACATAAACTAAACACTACTTTTACAAGAACTTGGTGCTCGCCGGAAAGATTGACAGTTTTGACACGCCCCAGCATTCTGCGGCAAGGGACAGGGCTGGTTGCGGGGCCAGCCCTCTGGAATGGGGATTCTATGAAACGCATCGGGGGACGTCTCAAGGCGACGGCCGGACTGGCCGGGCTCGCATTTTGCGCAGCCGCACTTGCGCAACAGCCGGTGACGACTCCGCAGCCCGGCCGTGATCGCCCCCTGCCCGAAGCGGCCCCGCAGCCCGACATCGATTTCACCATCCAAGCCCCCCGCCGCTCGCCGGTTCCCCGCGCGGTCGAGGAACTGACCTTCGACGTCAAGGATGTCCGCATCGTCGGCGCGACCCGCTATGGCCAGGACGTGCTGCGCCCCCTCTACCAGCCGGTGATCGGCCAAACCGTTCACCTGGCCGACCTGATCGCCATCGCCGAACAGATCGAAGCGCGTTACCACCAGGACGGCTATGTGCTGACCCGCGCCTTCGTACCGACCCAGAGCGTCAATGACGGAATCTTCCAGATCACCGTGGTCGAGGGCTATGTCGCCGCGGTCGCGGTGCAGGGCAGCGACCCCGACACCCGCGAGCGCGTCGAACGGATGCTGGCGCCGGTCACCGCGGCCAAGCCGCTGACCCTCGGCACGCTGGAACAGGCCCTGCTGTCGGCCAACAAGCTGCCCGGCGTCAGCGCCTCCGGCCTGCTGCGCCCCTCCGCCACCGAAGCGGGCGCCTCCGAACTGGTGGTGACAATCAAAGAGGCGCCGGCCGTTTCCGGCGGCGTCTCGGCCGACAATACCGGCACCGCCGCGACCGGGCGCTGGACCGTCGCCGCCGACGCCACCGCGGCGTCGCCCTTCGGCGATGGCGGGCAGCTCAGCCTGAACGGCTCGACCAATCCCCGCTTCCCCAAGATCCGCTATTCGGTCGGCGGGCGCTATGTGGCGCCCCTGCCTTTGGTCGACGGCATGACCTATACGATCACCGGCACGGGCTCGCATGGCGAGCCGGGCGGCACGGTCTCGGACGAGAGCCTGATCACCAATTCAACCGCCTTCGGCGCCCGCGTCACCCTGCCTCTGCTCGTCACCCGTCAGAACGAAGTGACGCTCGACGGCGGCCTGACCGTCCAATCCTCGGACGTCAAGGTGGCCGGCCTCACCGCCACCCATGATGAATGGCGCGTGTTCGACCTGGCGCTGACCTACCAGAACAGCGGCTGGGAAGACGGCATCACCAGCGTCACTCTCGACGTCGCCCAGGGCATCCCCAGCCTGGGCGCCACGCCTGATTCGACCATCGAACGCTCGGGCGATACCGAATTCACCAAAGTCACCACCCAGATCCGGCGGACCCAGGCCATCGACGGCGCGCTCAGCGCGTCTCTGCTGATCAGCGGCCAATATTCCGATGTCCATCCCGTCCTCGGCGAAGCGGCCGATTTCGGCGGCCAGCTGATCGGCCGCGGCTACGACCCGGCCGCCATAACCGGCGACATGGGTATCGGCGGCGCCCTGGAAGTGCGCTACGACCTCAATCCGTCCTGGTTCTACGCCGAGGCCGCGCAGGTCTATGGCTTCCTCGACGGCGCCCAGGTGCATGACCATAACGGCCCGATCGATCACGACAAGATCGCCTCGACCGGCGCCGGCCTGAGGATCACCCTCCCCGAGAACGTCATCGTCGGGGTGTATTACGGAAAAGCGCTGATCGGCGTGCCCGGAAGTGACGAGGGGCACCGATCTTCGCGAGTGATGTTGAACACTGCGGTCCGCTTCTAAATCGATTAAGCTAGCGGGTCGGTTGGTCGCAATAAGGGGTGCGGACTTTGCCGTCTAATCGGGGAAAACAAGAGATCCGGTTGAAGTCGACGCTGATGGCGACGAGCTGTCTGGTGTCGGCCCTGGCCATAATCACGCCCGCCGCGGCCAACCCGACCGGCGCCAGCGTCGTCGCCGGCCAGGCCGTCGTGTCGCAGACCGCCCAGAGCACCCTCGTCCAGCAATCGACCCAGAAGGCGGTGATCAACTGGCAGAGCCTGTCGCTGGCCCCGAACCAGTCCCTGACCTTCGCCCAGCCCAATCAGCAATCCTTCACGCTGAACCGCGTCACCGGCAACGGCACCTCGTTCATCAACGGCTCGGTCGCCGCCAACGGCAATGTCTGGTTCATCAATCCGAACGGCATCCTGTTCGGCGCCAATTCCCAGGTGAATGTCGGCGGCCTGCTGGCCACCACCAGCGATATCGCGACCTCCGACTTCATGTCCGGGCTGTTCAAATTCTCGCTGCCCTCGATCCAGTCCAGCGCCTCGATCGTCAATCAGGGCCATATCACCGCCCTCGACGGCGGCTCGGTCGTCCTGGCCGGCAATTCGGTCTCGAACCAGGGCACGATCCAGGCCAATCTCGGCAGTGTCACCCTGGCCGGCGCCAAGACCTTCACCGTCGATTTCTACGGCGACAATCTGATCTCCTTCGCCATCGACGGCGGAGTCGACCAGGCGCCCAAGGACGCCAACGGCAATCCGGTCGGCTGGCTGGTCAGCAACAGCGGAATCATCGCGGCCAAGGGCGGCCAGGTGACGATGACCGCGCGCGCCGCCAACCAGGTGCTCAGCAACCTGATCAATATGAGCGGCCAGATCCAGGCTACCGGCGTGTCCGTCCATAACGGCACCGTGGTGCTGGATGCCGGCGACGGCGGCAATATCGACGTGTCGGGCAAGATCGACGCCTCGGGCGCCCAGGGCGCCGGCTCGATCAAGATCGGCTCGGCCAATGCCGGCACCGTTACCATCGATAACAGCGCGGTGCTCGACGTCTCGTCCAGCCAGGGCAATGGCGGCTCGCTCGAAACCTCGGGCCACACCCTCAAACTGGCCAGCGCCACCATCGACCTGGCCGCGCCCAAGGGCAAAGCCGGCAGCTGGCTGATCGACCCCACCGATTTCCTCATCGATAGCACCAACAACGCCACCATCGACACCGCCCTCAATTCCGGCGCCACGGTGGTCGTGTCCACCATGGGGACGGCGAGTTCCTGCGCCGGTGGCACCGTCACCTGTTCCAGCGGCACCGTTACCGCGGACAGCGGCTATGGCAATATCTCGGTCAATTCCGCGCTGGCCTGGACCGGCGTTGGCACGCTCGACCTCGAAGCGGCGGGCGGCGTGATGGTCAACCAGTCGATCAGCCATTCCGGCTCGGCCGGCGGACTGACCATCAACGGCTCCGGCAGCGGCTATACCCTGGGCAGCGGCGCGCAGATCTCGCTGGTCTCGGGCGACAGCCTGAAGATCAACTCGAATAGCTACACCCTGATCACCTCGGCTGCCGGCCTGTCCAATATCAGCAACAATATGGGCGGCTATTACGCTCTGGCCAGCAACGTCAGTGCGGGCAGCGCTATTACGGCGCCGATCGGCGGCGCCGGGGCAATTTTCAGCGGCACTCTGGACGGCCTCGGCCACTCCGTTACCAATCTCAGCATCAACGGCAGTTCCAGCACCGCTGTCGGCCTGTTCGGCGAGATCAACGGCGGTTCGGCCTTGATCTCCAATCTCGGCGTGTCGGGAACCCTGACTCTTGGAAGCGGCACCCTTGAGAGCGGTTTGCTGGCGGGCCGGGTCGAGCAGGGCGTCATCAACAACAGTTTCGCCGTCGGAAGCATCACCATCGCCGCGGGGAGCGCCGGCCAGAACAAGGTTGGCGGATTGGTAGGCCTGGTGGGCGGCAGTGGCGCAACGGTCGTCAATAGTTATGCTAGCGTCGCTATTACCGCCGGCTCGGGCACCCAGGCCGTCGGCGGGCTCGCCGGACAGAATTACGGTCTGATCAGCAACAGCTATTCCCTCGGAACGCTGGTCGCCGGCAGCAGCACCCAGGATATCGGCGGACTGGTCGGCGACAATGCCGCCGGCGGCAGTACCGGTGGCGGAACCATCGTCGCCAGCACCGCGGGCATGACGGTCAGCGCCGGCAGCGGCAGTTCCTATATCGGCGGCATCGCCGGCTACAATTCCAGCACCATCCTGTCCAGCATCTCCAACGCCACCGTCAGCGCCAGCGGCGGCAGCTCCTATATCGGCGGCGTGGCGGGCATCAATAGCGGCGTGGTCGACACGGTCACCATCACCGCCAAGGTGACCGCCACCGATCCGGTGACCGACATCGGCGGCGCCGTCGGCATCAATAACGGCACCGTCACCGGCGCGACGATGACCGGCACCGTCAGCGGCTCGCAATCGGCCAATGTCGGCGGACTGGTCGGTTTCAATGGTGAAAGCGGATCGGTTCTAGCCTCCTCCAGCACCGCTACGGTCACCGGCAACACCAATGTCGGCGGATTGGTGGGATCGCAGGCCAGCGGCGGAAACATCATCGATTCCTACGCCACGGGCAACGTATCCGGCGCCGCAAATGTCGGCGGCATCGTCGGCGAAAACGAGGGCACCGTCTCTCTCGAATCGCCTTTCGCGACCACGGTCGTTCTGTCCGCCGCCGGCGTCAATGCCGGCGGTCTGGCCGGCTTCAACAATGGCGGTCAGATCACCTACAGCTCGGGAAGCAGCGCGACCGTCACGACCGGAAACACCGCCAGCTCCATCGGCGGCCTGGTCGGCGACAATAGCGGCACCTTGCAGGGCAGCGGCACCTTCTCCGCGTCGGTGAGCGCCGGATCGAATTCATTCATGATCGGCGGCGCCGTCGGCCAGAACAGCTACACCCTGTCGAACCTGACCGTTACCGGCCAGGTGACCGGCAATACCGGCTCTTATGAAATCGGCGGCATCGCCGGCGCCAATTTCGGCACCCTGTCCTGCGTGACCTTCGCCGACGGCACCGTCAGCACGCCTTATACGACCTCAGGCACCGGCGGTTATAACATCGGCGGACTGGTCGGGGCGAATTTCGGCACGATCAGTTCCAGCCATGTCCAAGCCAATGACAGCAACGGCACGGCCCTGGTCACCATCTCCGGCGGCTCCAATGTCGGCGGGCTGGTCGGCCTCAACGGAATCACCTCGACCATCTCCAACAGCGACGTGGCGGTGGTGTCCGAAGGCGCCGGTTTCATCAACATCACCGGCAGCAATGGTGTCGGCGGCGCGGTCGGCGTGAACCTGACCGGCGCCACCCTGACCGGCCTGACCGCCACCGCGGCCATCACCATGATCGGCACCGGGGCCTTCGGAATCGGCGGACTGGTCGGCGACAATGACGGCACCATCACGGCGTCGACCGCAAACGCCACCATTGTCACCGGCACCGGGGCCACCTCCGTCGGCGAGGTGGGCGGGTTGGCCGGCTCCAATACGGGCTTGATCACCGGGTCCTACGCCAGCGGCGGCATCACGATCGGCGGCAGCGGCTCGGATGTCGGCGGACTGGCCGGCCTCAACAGCTGGATCATCTTCTCGAACGGCGGCGGCACCGTGACCTCGCAGACGGCTGGCACGATCGTCGGCAGCTATTCGACCGTGTCGATCAGCGTCGCCAATGGCGGCGCCTTCGAGGGCGGACTGGTCGGCGGCAATTCCGGCGTGATCCAGACCAGTTTCGCCACCGGCACGGTCGTGGCCTCCAATGCCGGCGAGGTCGGCGGACTGGTCGGCGGCAATATGGCCGGCGCCTCCATCTCGATCTCCAGCGCCTCCCCCTCGGTCGCGGTCAGCGCCGGCACGATCATGGATTCCTACGCCACCGGTGGCGTGACCGGATCGGTTCAGGTCGGCGGGCTGGTCGGTACGAACTATACCGGCGCGCAGGTTACCAACAGCTATGCCATCGGCGCGGTCGCCGGAAGCAGCACCACGGGCGGACTGATCGGTTCGAACAATGGCACCGTCGGCGGCTCGTTCTGGGATATTTACGCCACCGGCATGACGGCCGGCGCAGGATCGGGCACCGCCACCGGCATGACCGGGCTGACGCCGACGCAGGTGGCTCTGGCATCCACCACCATCCTGTCCGATTACGCGACGGTCTGGTCGAGCTCGAACGGCTATCCGGTACTGCAGAATGCGCTGGCCGGGGCGCCCACGCCCCCCACCTTCGTGCTGAACGGCTGCATCGTCGTCGCCAATGAATGCTTCTTCAACGGCCAGACCTACACCGCAATCAAGGTCGGCGGGCTCTATTACGCCGATATCACGACCCTCACCCAGCTCGAGCAGATGGGATCGACCGGCACCTTTTATTACGGCGGCACCAGCGGCGCTTCGCTCAGCATCTGGACGCCGATCGGGCCCTTCTCCGGCCTGTTCAATGGCGGCGGCGCCACCTTCACCGGCCTGACCGCCAGCGGCGGCATGTTTTCCTCGATCGGCGCGGGCGCCAGCGTGGGCAACTTCACCCTGAGCGGCGTCGCCATCACCGGCACGTCCGGGGTCGGCGCGGTCACCGGATTCAATTCCGGCACCATCAGCAACGTCACGGTCAGCGGCTCCGTAGCCGGCACGAACATCGTCGGCGGTGTGGTCGGCGACAATTACGGCACGATCACCGGGGCGGTGAGCAGTGTCTCGATCGGCACGCCCAGCTCGGGTGCCACCAACCTCGGCGGACTGGTCGGGTATAACGAAAGCAGCGGCCTGATCCTGTCCAGCTTCGTCGGCGTGTCGGTCAGCTCGGGCAGCCAGACCGTGACCATCGCCGGCGGCGACAATTCCTCCAGCATCGGCGGACTGGTCGGCAACAATTACGGCACCGTGGGCGCGGGCAACAAGGTCGGCGCCCTGGCCTCGGGCGGCGGCACCGCCACCGTCATCATCAGCGGCGGCACCGGCACCACCTATGTCGGCGGACTGGTCGGTCAAAATAACGGTATCGTCAGCAGCAGCACCGTCACCGCCACGCCCGGCACGGGCTCGGTCACGGTGGGCGATACTTTGTCCAATTCCGTGGGCGGACTGGTCGGGTATAACGGCTCGACCGCCGCCCTGAACTACAGCTCGGCGGTCAGCGGCAACGTCACCGTCTCGGGTCTCTTCACCGTAGGCGGCGCGGCAGGCGTCAATTACGGCACCGTGTCGGCCGTCACCACCGGCGCCGGCGTGATGGTGACCGGCACCGGCAGCAGCGGCCTTTTCTCATTCGGCGGGCTGGTCGGCGAGAATGACGGCCTGGTCAGCGCCGCGACCAGCAATGCCTCGGTCGTCCTGTCGTCGGCGACCAATGCCTATGACATCGGCGGCCTGGTCGGCCTCAATACCGGAACCGTCGCGAACAGCTTCGCCCAGGCCTCGATCGCCGGGGCCGGCAGCGTGTCGATGGTGGTCAGTGGCGGTACCGACTCCTACAATATCGGCGGCCTGGTCGGGTCCAACACCAATACCGGAACGATCACCGGCGGATATGCCGGCACCAATGTCAGCGGCGGCGGCACCGCAACCTTCCTGGTCAGCGGCATCGACGGCGTCGGCACCAGTTCTGCAGCCTACAATATCGGCGGCCTGGTGGGCTCCAACGCCGGCAACATCAGCAGTTCCTCGGTCATCGCCGCCGTGGTGGGGTCCGGTTCGGGCAGCGTGGTCGTCGGCGGAACCGGCACTTTGTCGGCGGTCGGCGGCCTGGTCGGCTATAATAGCGGAACGATCGGCTCGGGGATCGCCGTCAATGCGCCGTCCAAAGGCAGCCTGACCGTCTCCGGCCTGTCCAATGTCGGCGGCGTGGTCGGCTTCAACGCCACCAAGGCGTCGCTCGATCTGGCCACCGTCAGCAACATCAATGTCTCTGCCGGCAGCGGCGCCTTCGCCATCGGCGGCGTGATCGGCCACAATCAGGGAACCCTGACGAACAGCAGCATCTCGCAATCCACCGTCACTGTCGGCAGCGCCACGGACATGGCCGGCGGCGTGGTCGGATGGAACGACATGGCGGGGGCGATAACCCAGGGAAGCGTGACCCTGGCCTCGCAGGTGACCGTTTCGGCCGGCACCGGCGTCTATGATATCGGCGGGGTCGCCGGCTCCAATTGGGGCCTGATCAGCGGCGTGAAAGCCAGCAGCGCCGTCATCTCCGTCGGCGACTCGGCCTTCGAGGTCGGCGGACTGGTCGGCTGGAACGTGGCGGGAAGCAGCTCCTCCGGCCCGGTCAGCGGCACCATCCTCGATTCCGGCTTCTCCGGCCGCATCGCCGCCGGACAGCAGGCCCAGTTCATCGGCGGCCTGGTGGGCGACAATTGGGGCACCATAGCCACCAGCAGCGGCACCGTTCCCACCGTCTTCGCCAATGCCACCATCACGGCCGGGACCGACCTGGTGGTCAACAATGTCGGCACCCGCCGGATCGGCGGCCTGGTCGGCTATAATATCGGCGGCATTACCGGCGCCTCGGCCACCGGCACGATCACCCTGACCGGCAGCACCAACGGCCCGGTCTCGGTCGGCGGCCTGGTCGGGTTCAACGACTTCGCCCATACGCCCGCCACCACCAGCACCGCCGGCTATGCCTCGGTCGTCAGCGCGTTCAGTTCACCCGCCGTCACCGTGGCCAACCAGACGGGAACCATCGTCGGCGCTTCCGCGGCCGTCACCATCACCTCGACCCAGCCGGGCGGCGCCGTCGGTGGCTTCGCGGGCATCAGCACGGGTGTCATCAGCAACAGCAGCGCCACGTCCGTCCTCAAACTCAGCGGATCGGGATGGACCGAGGTGGGCGGCTTCGTCGGGGCGAATGACGGTACGGTCACCTCATCCAAATCCTCGAGCCTCATCACGGTCGGCGACAATGCTTTCGACATCGGCGGCTTCGCCGGGTTCAATGACGGCCTTATCCAAGGTTTCATCGCCTCCACCACGCTCAGCGCCGGCGTCTCCGCCGGCATGTTCACCTCTGTCGTGAACGGGACTTCGACCCCCGGTTTCGGCGGCATCGGCGGACTGGTCGGCCACAATGCCCTAGGCGGCGTGCTGATCTCGGGGGCGATGTCCGGCACGCCGTCCATCACGGTGGGCGCCCAATCGGTCAATATCGGCGGCGCGGTCGGCCTCAACGATTCGGGCGCCAGCCTGTCGCTGATAGCGGCCGGCGGCACCGTCAATGCCGGGTCGGGCAGCAGCCAGATCGGCGGACTGGTCGGCGAGAATGATGGCAATGTCAGCCAGTCCTTCGCTACCGGCATCGTCACGGGCAGCGGCCAGATCGGCGGCCTGGCCGGGCTCAATACGGGAACGATCGGCAGCTCCTACTCCACCGCCAGAGTGGTGGGAACGAACGGAGTCACCTATGCCGGCGGCTTCGTCGGCCTGAATAGCGGCTCGATCAACACGAGCTACGCCATCGGCGTGGTTTCCGCGACCGGAACCACCGCGGTCGGCGCCTTTGCGGGCGGGAACAGCGGAACCATCGCCTCCAGCTATTACGACGCGAATACCGGCAGCCAGACCTCGATCGGCGGCGTCTTCTCGTTCCAGAGCACCACCACCAGCACGTCGGGCTATGGCTCGGTGTTCGGCGAATCCAGCAGTTGGCTCGGCGCCGCCACCTATTATCCGATGCTGAGCGGGTTCCCCTACGTCACCCTGACCATCGGCAATACGAGTGTCCTGCCCGGCTTCGCCACCATAACCAGCAGCGTGACGCTGGCCTCCACCGATTCGACGGGCGCCAGCACCAGCGGCCTTACGGTCACCGGTGTGACGTTGAGCTCGCCCCTCTCCAGCAATGCCGCTACGGGAGCCACGGCTCCGCTGCTCGCGGGGGGCATCGTCGCACCCGGATATCAGATCAATTTCACGCCGGCCACGGTCACGATGTCCGCGCCGCCTCCGCCGCCGCCATCGGTCGCGCCGACGCCGACGCCGACCGTCAGCGTGGCTCCGCCGCCGCCGACAACCACACCGACACCGACCACGACACCGACGCCGACCACCACGCCGACGCCCACGACCACACCCTCACCCACCACGACGCCGGCGCCGACGACCACGCCGACGCCGACCGCCGCGACCGTGCTGCAGAGCGGCGGCGGCGGCAACACGACGCCCAGCGGCGCAGCGGTCATCAGCGTGGTCGCGGCAAGCATCACCAGCAGCCACACGCCGCCGCCGCCGCCTCCCGCCGCGCCGCCGCCGCCCGCCAATTTCGCGCCCACCATCATCGCCAACCTGGGCACGCCCAATCTGATATCGAGCGCACCGCCCCCGCCGCCGGTGGCCATTGCCCCCACCCCATCGGGTGGCGGCGGCCTGAGTTCGGTCGACGGCACGGATACCGGCTCGTCGATGTTCAGCAGCATCAGCTCGAACGACAGCGCCGGTGCGCCGCCGCCCTCCTCGTCGAGCGGTAATGGCGGCTCCGGCGGCAATCGTCCGGCGGGCGGCGGTTCGGGCAACACCCCCACCGGCACCGGCGGCGGAAGCTCCGGCGGACAGCCTCCGTCCGGCACCGGCGCGCCCGCCGATTCGAGCGATCGCGCCATGAACGTCGTGGCCCAGCCGCCGGCAGTTCAGCCGGTCAACCACTCGCAGCCCCTTCCCCCGCATGCGACCTCGTCGCTGTCGCCAGGGCTGGTCGACCATTTCAACCCGACCAGTCCGCCGCCGCCCAACGGCACGCCGGGCATCGTCACCAACTTCTCGTCCGGGGGGAACAGCAACGGATGGTAACGCGCCGCGTCCCCTCCCTGGTCCTGGCCGCCGTCCTGTCTTGGGCGGGCACGGAACCTGTCTTCGCCGCCGACCCGCAGCCGGTTACCTTCACCAATCTGGCGGGCGAAAGCTGCAAATTGTCGCTGCGCAACGACATCTTCCCCGACCCGGGCGCGCCGCCGCCCGTCTATCTGACCTGCGGCCAGGCCAAACATGCCAGCGGCGCCATCACCTTGCAGCCCATCCCGCTGTCGCTTCCAGCCGATGCGGCTCAGCGGCTGGATGCGCTGGCCAAGACCGCCGCCGCCTCCTATGCGCGGCGGGACGCCAGCTCACGCATGGCCTGCCGCGACGGAAAGTGGCTCAAGAGCGGCGGCCAGGACGTCTATGCCGAAACCTGCTCGCTGATCGACGGCAGTTGGACCTATCTGCAGCTGTCCGTCGAAACCGGCGGCTATCTGGCCCAGATCGAAGGCTTGCCGGCCAACCTGACCGCCCTGGCCGATGCCACCGTCAAGCTGGCCGGCGGTCAGGCCAAGCCGCTGCCCTTCGCCGACGCCGACAAGGCCAAGGCGCTGCTGTCCGACCTATTCGCCGGCAAGGCGCCGATCGGGGCCAGCGCCGACCTCGACCGCTTCGCCGATCTGGCCGAGCAGGCCCGCATCGCCAACAGCCGCAGCGATTACCGCGCCGCCGAGGATGATTACCGGCAGGCCATGCTGATTCTCGAGCGGGCCCAGTCGGCGGATTCGCCCGGCGTCGGCAAGATCCTGCTGGAGCTGGCGCTCGAAGTCAGCAACCAGGGCCGCACGGAAGAAGCCGCCGCCCTGTTCCGCCGCGCCGATCCCATCATCCAGCGCTCGGCCAATCCGGCCGACATGGCGCGCCTCAACGGTTATCTCGCCTATGACGCGGCGAATGGCGCCCGCTATGCCGACGCGCTGGCCTATGCCCGTACCGCGTCGAGCCAGTGGCGCTCGCTGATCGAAGGCAATGGCGCCAATCTCGAATCGCTCGGCGCCGATTCGCGCTCCGTCTGGCGCGCCGAACTGGCGCACAGCCTCAACACCCAGGCGGCGATGGCCTTGCGCACCGGCGATCTGGCCGAGGCCGAAACCACAGCCAAGGAAGCGCTGGAAATCATCGGCAACGAACAGGGTATTCCCCCGTGGTGGAAGCCCGAAATGCTGGTGACGCTGGGCCGCGTCTATGCCGCGACCGGGCGCCTCAACGAGGCCGAGACCAGCTTCCGCGGCGCCCTCGTCTTCCAGCAGCGCCTGTTCGGCCAGACCGCGCCGACCGCCACCACCTTGCTGGCCCTGTCCGGCGTCTATGCCGACGAGGAACTGTATGGCGACTCGTTGCGCGCCTTCGACGTCGCCGTAAAGATCCTGGCGGAAGACGAACTAGCGCGCTCGCGCATCGTGTTCGACCAGATCGCGCCGGTGCTGACCGCCGCCTCCGCCATCGCCGACCGTTCGCCGGACAAGCGCGCCGAGATGAACGGCAAGATGTTCGAGGCGCTGCAGCTTTTGTCCGCCGGCGTCGCCGACCAGACCATCGCCCAGGCTTCCCTGCGTCTGGCGGCGCAGAACCCGGCGATGGAAAAACTGGTCCATGAGGCCCAGGAGGCCGAGCGCCAGCGCGACACCGCGCGCATCACCCTGGGCCACGAAACGTCGCTGCCCGACGAGCAGCGCGGCTCGGACAAGGAAAACGCGCTGCTGAACCAGATCAACACCTTCACCGCCCAGCGCGACGAAGCCCTGAAGAAGCTGGCTGCCGATTTTCCCGCTTACGCCGAATTGCAGCATTCCAAACCGATCGCTCTGACCGACGCCCAGCGCCGCCTGCGGAGCGGCGAAGCGATGGTGATGTTCGAGATCGGCCGCAGCAAATCCTTCGTGGTGCTGGTCACCAAGGACGGATTGACCGCCAAGCCGATCGCCATCGACCAGGGCCAGACGGAAACCGCCGTCCGCAGCCTGCGCAAGGCGTTCTCCGCCAAGAATGGCCGCCTGGGCGACTTCGACCTGGCCCAGTCGCACACGCTCTATAAGAGCCTGTTCGGACCGATCGAGGGATCGCTGGCCGGCATCGACCAGCTGGTTCTGGTGCAGAGCGGCGCGCTGGCCAGCCTGCCCGCCGCCTTGCTGGTGACGGCGCCGCCCGGCAATGATGCCGATTATCGCCATGCAGCCTGGCTGGCCCGGCGCTATGCGACGGTCGAGGTTCCCTCGATCCGCGCCTTCACCAGCCTGCGCGACCGCGCCATCACCCATACCGCCGCCGCCAAGCCCTTCTTCGGCATCGGCAATCCGCCCTTCACCGGCGGCGCCGACGACGGCAAGGGCAAGACCGGCCTGTCGGCCATGGGCGGCGTCTGCCGCGATGGCGGTCCGTTCCCGGCCGCGCAATTGCTGGCCCTGGCCCCGCTGCCTGACACCGCCACCGAACTGCGCACCGTCGCCAAATCGCTCGGCGCCGGCGACGATTCGCTGCTACTGGGTGCGGCGGCGACCGAGACGAACCTGCGGGCCCGCGCGCTGCAGGATGTCCGGGTGCTCTATTTCGCCACCCACGCCTTGCTGCCCGGCGAGCTGTCCTGCCAGTCCGAACCGGCCCTGGCCCTGGCGCCGCCCGCCACGCCGGCCACCGACCGCAGCGGCGACGGCCTGCTCGACGCCAGCGAGGTCGCCGGTCTTTCGCTCAATGCCGATCTGGTCGTGTTGTCCGCCTGCAATACCGGCCAGACCGAGACCCAGTTCGGCGGCGCCGCTCTGGCCGGCCTGGCCGAATCCTTCTTCTATGCCGGCGCCCGTTCGCTGATCGCCAGCCATTGGCAGGTGCCGTCCTCGGCCACCGCCCAGCTGATGGTGGGGATGTTCGGCCGCCTGACCGCCGATCCCGCCGCCGGCACGGCGCGCGCCTTGCGCGGCGCCCAGATGGCGCTGATGGATAGACCGGAGACGTCGCATCCCTTCTTCTGGGCCGCCTTCACGCTGATCGGCGACAGCGGCTCGCCGGAAGGCAAGCCGGCCGTTACCGCCTTGGGAGACTCCGCGAAATGAAGGCCCGTCTGTTCTCCCTGCTCGGCCTGCTGGCGATCGCGGCGCCTGCTGCGGCCAAAGTCGACATGGTGGTGATGGAAGCGCGCGGCGTGAAGCTGCAGCCGGGCCAGGTGGTCGATGGCAGCGCCAACCTGACCCTGGCCGAAGGCCAGCAGGTGTCGCTGATGACCCAGGACGGCAAGGTGGTCAAACTGCGCGGACCTTACGACAAGGCGCCCGCGCCGGGCGAAGCCGCCACCGCCAATGTGCAATTGGCCCTGCAGCTTCTCGTGACCCAGGAATCGGCCCGCGAGCGCGCCGGTGTGATCCGCGGCGGTCCCGGCATGGTGGTGCCGCCCGATCCGTGGCTGGTCGATGTCGGCAGCTCCGGCCTGCGCTGCCTGCTGGCGGATTCGACCATCACCCTGTGGCGCTCGGACGCCGGCGCCACCCAGCAGACTGAGGTGGCGCCGAACGACCGCAGCTGGAAGGCCGACGTCGAATGGAAGTCGGGCTCGGACCGCCTGCCCCTGCCCCACAATGTGCCGGTGCGGCGCCGCACCCCCTATGTGGTGAAACTGGGCGGCAAGGAAGTGAACATCACGCTGGTCAGCCTGCCGGCGTCGCTCACCAACGACGCCATGCGGGCCAGCTACATGATGGAAAATGGCTGTGACGCCCAGGCCAAGGCCCTGTTCGCCAAAAGCGGTGTGACCGCGCAATGAGGCTGCCCAAGATCAAGCTGGCCGGTTGGCCGGCCCTGGTGCTGGTTACCTTCATTGCCACGGGCGGCGCTTATTTCGCCACCCATTACGTTTCTTTCCTGACCCTGGCCGAGCGGGCCATCGAGGATTTCCGCCTGGCCACGGTGCAGAAGCCCGAGCCGCAGGACCCCAACATCGTCATCATCGGCATCACCGAAGAGACGCTGGCCCTGTTCCCCTATCGCGAACCGGTCGACCGCGGCTTCCTGGCCGATCTGCTGGAAACCATAGCGGCCAAGCATCCCCGCGCGGTCGGCGTCGATATCCTGTTCGACCAGCCGACCGAAGAGGATAAGGACGACCGGCTGAGGAAGGTCATCGCCAATTATCCGGCACCGATCGTCTTCTCTTATACCGACAAGGCGGAAGAGGTTTCGGACGACCAGCTGGACTATCTGAACGGCTTCGTTCCGCCCGCCGACCGGGTGCAGGCCTATCTGCCGGAAGACGCGTTGGACGCCAAGGTGCGCACCATCCCGGCCAGCCGCAAGATGCGCGACGGCAGCATGATGCCCGGCTTCGCCCGCGGGCTGGTCGGCAAGCTGGGCATCGAGGTGCCCGACAAGATCACCCGCATGGTGTGGCACGGCTCGCCCGATATCGAGAGCAAGCCCTTCCCGATCTATTGGGCGCATATGCTCAAGGTACTGCCGCCGGCCTGGACCAATTTCGAGAACAAGATCGTGCTGATCGGCGGCTATTTCACCCTGCGCGACCAGCACCGCACCCCGTTCGCCAACGGCCTGACCGGCACCAAGGGCGAGTTCCCCGGCATCGAAATCCATGCCCATGCGGTCTCGCAGTTCCTCGACGGCAAGAAGCAGCCGATCGTGACGCTGCGCCAGGAATTGCTGCTGGTGCTGGGCATCGCGGCGCTCGGCACCCTGATCGGCCTGGCCAAGCTGCGCTCGATCTGGCGTTTCTGTCTGGCCGGCACCGGCCTGGTCCTGCTGTGGGTCTCGGGCTTCGCCATCGCCTATTATTACGGCCTGTTCATTCCGCTGGTCGAACCCTCGATCGCCATCCTCGCGGCAAGCTGGGCGACCGATGTGGTGATGGGCGCCGAAGCGAAACGGCAGCGCGAATTCATCAATTCCGCCTTTTCGCGCTACCTCAATCCGCAGCTGGTGAAGCAGCTCTCGGCCGATCCCGGCAAATTGCAGCTGGGCGGCGAGTCGCGCGACATGACGCTGCTGTTCTGCGACATCCGCGGCTTCACCACCATTTCCGAGAAATTCGACGCCCAGGGGCTGACCCGCTTCATCAACCGCTTCCTGACGCCGATGACCGACCTGATCCTGGCCAATCGCGGCACCATCGACAAATATATGGGCGACGCGATCATGGCCTTCTGGAACGCGCCGCTGGACGATGCCGAGCACGCTTTGCATGGCTGCCGCGCCGCCTTGACGATGCGCCAGCGCCTGGCCGAGCTGAACATCCAATGGAAGGCCGAGGCCGAGGCGGCGAACCAGGTCTTCATCCCGGTCAATATCGGTATCGGCCTGAACAGCGGCATGTGCTGCGTCGGCAATGTCGGTTCCGATCAGCGCTTCGACTATTCGGTGCTGGGCGACGACGTCAATCTGGCCTCGCGCCTGGAAGGCCAGTCCAAGACCTACGGCCTCGACATCGTCATCGGCGAGAATACGGCGCGGGCAGCAGCCTCTCTTGCCGTGCTGGAACTGGATTCGATCAAGGTCAAGGGCAAGACCCAGCCGGTCCGCATCTATGCGCTGGTCGGCGACGAGACGCTGGCCGCCGAGGATGGCTTCAAACAGCTCAAGGCCAGCCACGAGGCGATGATCGAAGCCTATCGCCGCCAGGATTGGAAAGCCGCCCTGCAGCATCTCGAACAATGCCGGGACATCTCGCCGCCCCTGATGATGGGGCTCTATCAATTGTATGAGGAACGCATCGCCACCTATCTGGAGGCCCCGCCGCCAGTTGATTGGGACGGCGTATATGTGGCACTGACTAAGTAATGAGCGAGTTCCCTGAACGAGCGAAAGGCGTGCGACTGCACGCCCGCGGAGCGACGACGAGGCGACAGCCGAGGAGGGAAGTCGGAGCGAAGCCTAGGGCGTGGAACGCCCGCCCGGCGTTTGAGGGACATATCAAGTGAGCGATCTTTCCCATCACCCGTTCGCCGCCATCGCCGAGGCCGTTCCGGCGTTCGGCGCCGCCATCCGCCGCCATGACGCGGGCGATCTGCAGGGAGCCCGCAGCGCCTATCTCGACCTGATGGACCAGCCGCAGCTGACCGCGCTGTGCCTGCATCAGCTGGCGCTGATCGCCTCGGCCCGCGGCGAATATCCGCGCGCGGTCGAGCTGCTGCGCCGCTGCATCCGCCTCGACCCCAGCCAGCCGCTGGCCTATCACAATCTGCGCGCCGCCCTGGAGCGCGCCGGCGATCAAGCGGGCGCCATCGCGGCCCTGGTCGATCTCGGCTGCGTTTTCTACAATCAGGGCGATTATGGGCAGGCGGCCGATCTGTTTCGCCAGATCGTCGCCCGCGATCCCAACAATTACGCCGCTCACGTCAATCTCGGCACCGCGCTGGCCTGGCGCGGCGACTATCGCGACGCCGCCCGCCATCTGCTGCTGGGCGCCGAGCTCTATGGCCGCCTGGTCAAGGAAGTCGGCGTCTTCGCGCGCATGATCCAGACCCGCCTGGGCGACTGGCTCGACCTCCAGCCCGGCCACAGCCTGCTGCCGCCCGGCCTGCCGAGCGGCGCCATCGAGAAGGTCGAGGACGCGCTGACCACTTTGGGCAAGCTGCTCAACGACGCCAACAAGCCCGACGAGGCCATGTTGTGCCTGCGCAAATCCGTCGAGATGGCGCCCGGCTTCGCCCTCGGCCATTGGAATCTGTCGCTGGCCCTGCTGGGCGCCGGCGATTTCGCTCAGGGCTGGCGTGAATATGAATGGCGCTGGCACTGGGACCGCTTCCCCGAGCCGCGGCGCCTGCTGCCTTTGCCGCTGTGGCGCGGCGAATCGCTGGCCGGCAAGCGCATCCTGGTGTGGACCGAGCAGGGTTTCGGCGACGCCATCCACATCCTGCCGCTGGCCGCCCGCCTGGTCGATCAGGGCGCCGAGGTCTATCTCGAAGCGCCGAAACCGCTGGTGCGCCTGTTCCGCAACAGTTTCCCCGCCATCACCGTGGTCGAGCGGCCCGACAATCCCCATGCGCTCACCCTGGATATCCCGCTGGATTACGTGGTGCCGCTGATGAGCCTGCCGGACCGCCTGGCCCTGGCCAAGTCCGAGCTGCCACTGATGACCTCGTATCTGCGCGCCCGCGAGGCGGATCTGGCCATCTGGCGCGGACGCCTGCCCGCCGGCGGAAAACCGCGCGTGGGCGTGATCTGGGCCGGCCGGCCCGCCCATGCCGAGGATGCCCGGCGCTCGATCCCCTTCGACACCGTCAAGCGCCTGTTCGAGTTCGACAAGGTGCAATGGCACTCGCTGCAGGTCGGCCCGGCGCAAGCCGATCTGATCGATTCCGGCACCGTCGAGGATCTGGCGCCGTATCTCGACGATTTCGGCGATACCGCGGCGGCGATGGCGCATCTGGACCTGATCATCGCCGTCGACACCGGCGCCATGCATCTCGCCGCCGCCTGCGGCCGCCCGGTCTGGCACCTGGCCCGCACGCCGCCCGACTGGCGCTGGAACCTCGATTGGTCCAGCTCGCCCTGGTACCCGACCATGCGCATCTTCCGCCAGGCCGAAGCCGGCAATTGGGACCCGGTGCTGAACGACGTGCTGGCCGCGCTGGACGAATGGACCAGCGAGGCGGAGGCGCCGGCCAAACCCAAGCGCAAGACGGCGGGCGAGAAGGCCTAGAGCGGTTTGCGATCCCTTAGAATCGCATACTGCTCACGGCGCCGACTGGCGCCGCGCCGGTCGTCCGGCGAATACGCTGAGCCGGAGGCGATGCGTCATATATGACTCTAGACAATCTTGCGACCCAGTAAGGTCGCAAGATTGTCTAGAGTTTTTCCGGAAACAGATGCGCCCCGTCCTGCCCGAGCGGCAGGTCGCGGACGCTGACGACCGAAGCCAGCGGCAGGTCGCCATAATGGTGCGGGAACAGAGCCCCGCCGCGCGAGACTTCCCATTTCAGACCGGGCGCCATCTTCGCCTCGTCGCAGGCGACCAGCACCAGCCCGTCCTGGCCGGCGCGGTGCTTGGCGACCGAGGCGATCACCTGGTCGGGGCCGGAGAAATGGATGAAACCGTCGGCCCGATCCTGCGACGAGCCGATATAGCGGCCGGCAGCCAGAGCGGCCTCCCATTCGGCCTTCTTGCAGACGTGGTAGATCATGCGCGCTTCTCCCTCAGCCACCGCGACACTTCATGCCATTGCCAGGTCAGCAGCCCGGCGGAGCCGACGATGATTTCACGCAGGCGCTTCAGCATCGACAAAGCCAGGCCCATGTCCGGGCCGATGCCGAACAGGCCGCACACCAGGATGAACCCGCCTTCCTGCACGCCCAGCGCGCCCGGCACGGCGAAACCGGCGCTACGGGCCGCCATGCCCAGGGATTCGATGATGAAAGCCTGGCGGAGCGTGACCTCGTGCCCCATGGCCAACAGCCCGACATAGATCTCGAACATGCCGCCCGCCCAGGAGGCGAGATGGAATCCGGCGGCCTGGGCCAGCGCCCAGCGCTCCTTCTGCAGGCGGATCAGCTCCTGATGCAGCCCCTGCAGGGTCTCCATCGACAGGTTGGGGAAGAATGTGCGCAGGCGGTTGAACAGCCCTTCGATCAGACGCATCAGCCCGGCGCGCTGCGCCGCGACGAAGGCCAGCAATCCGATACCGCCTAAGCCCACGCCGCCTTCGACCCAATGGGCCCATTCGGAATCGGCGCCTTCGGCCCCCAGCAGGCCGAGACCGGCCAGGGTGAAGACCAGCTGCATCGCCGCTTCGACGGTCAGGTCCAGCGTGGTGCCGGCTCCGGCCAGCGCGCCGCTGATGCCGGCCTTGGTCATCAGGCGGATGGCGACCAGCGGCCCGCCGATCTGCGCCACCGGCAGCAGCGAATTGACGCCTTCGCGCACCAGGCGGAAGCGGAAGAAGGCCCGCGGCGGATATTGCCGCTCGCCGACCAGCAGGCGCCAGGCGCAGCCGGCACTGGCCAGCTGCAGCAGATGGATGAGGATATTGATCGGAATGGCCCAGCCGGCCTGCCAGACCTCGGCGCCGATCTCGCGGCCGCCGAACCACACCACCAGCCCGACCAGGATCAGGCCGCCCAGGGCGGCCACCGCGGCCTTTATCATTTAGCGGTCGGGACGGGGGTCAGACTCGGACGCTGCTGTTCGGCCTGCTGCTTCTCGCCTTCCATCGCGTCGATCCCCGCCTGGGTGATCTCCTCGATGGTGCGGCCGCAACCGATGCAGACGTCGTTCTCCATAATGCAGATCCCGACGCAGGGAGACTCGCTCATGCTTTCTTCTTCGCTACCTGCCAGCCGATCGCCATCACGACGAACCAGACCGGCGACACATAAAGCGCCAAACGCGTATCGCTGTCGCAGCCCAGCAATATCAGGATCAGCGTGAAGAACGCCAGCGTCACATAACCGGTGTAAGGCGCGCCAGGCATGCGATAGGGCGAGGCTGAAACCTTGCCCGCCGCCACGGCGCGGCGATAGAGGAGATGCGAGACGACGATGATGGACCAGGTCCACAGCTGGATCACCACCACCACGCTGATCACATAGATGAAAGCCTGCTTGGGCACGACATAATTGACCAGCACGCCGGCCAGCATGAAGACGCCGGACGCCAGGATGCCGCGCGTCGGCACATGCGCGCTGTTGAGCGGGCCGAAGAAGGCCGGGCCCTGCTTGGCCTTGGCCAGCACATGCAGCATGCGCCCGCAGGAATAGATGCCGCTGTTGCAGGCCGAGGCGGCGGCGGTCAGCACGACGAAATTGATCACCCCAGCGGCGGCCGGAATGCCGAAATGCTCGAACACGGTGACGAACGGGCTGAAATCCGGCGAGATCTGGTCCCACGGCACCAGCGACATGATCACCACGATGGCGCCGAAATAGAACACCAGGATGCGGAACAGGGCGCCGTTGATGGCGCGCGGCATGGTCTTGGCGGGGTCTTCCGCCTCACCCGCCGTGATGCCCACCAGCTCGATGCCGCCGAAGGCGAACAACGCGATCGGGAACACCAGCAGGGTGGCGGTAAAGCCATTGGCGAAGACGCTGCCATGGGTCCACAGATTGCTGACGCTGCCTTCCATGCCGCCGGCGCCGAAGGCGATCACCGCGACGCCGAACAGCAGCAGCGCCACCACGGCGATCACCTTGATCAGGGCAAACCAGAACTCGAATTCGCCGAAGACCTTCACATGCAACAGATTGGCGGCCAGCAGGATGCCCAACATCACCAGCACCGGCACCCATTGCGGCAGGTCCGGGAACCAATAATGCATATAGACGCCGACCGCCGTCAGCTCGGCGATGCCGACCAGTCCCCACAGCAGCCAATAGGACCAGCCGGTGACGAAACCGGCCCAGGGACCGACGAATTCCTCGGCATAGGTGGCGAAGGAGCCGGCCACCGGCCGATAGAGCAGCAGCTCGCCCAGGGCGCGGGCCATGAAGAACACGGCCATGCCGCCCAACGCATAGGCCAGCAGCAGGCTGGGACCGGCCTTGTGGATGGCTTCCGCCGAACCGAGGAACAGACCCGACCCGATCGCGCCACCCAGCGCGATCATCTGCACATGGCGGTTTTTCAGGCCGCGAACCAGCCCTTCGGACGCGCCGCCGCTCATGCGGCACCGCCCTGACAGAACCCGAATTGCATCAAGAAATCCCCGAACATCCCTAAATTTGCCCGACACTATGCAGCAACGAACGATCTGTCACAATGTCGCGAACTTGCCTCATTCCAAAGGGACCTGACTTGCCATGAGAAAGGTGTTCCTCCTGCTGTCAGCCTGCCTGACCGCCCTCCCCGCCGCCGCGGCTCGCGATTTCAGCGGCCTCTACGATTGCACGGGCGAGGATGGCCATGACGGCACCGAAACCTGCGTGCAGAACTGACATGACGAACCCCAAGGCCGACGCCTATATCGCCAGGCTCGACGCCTGGCAGGCGGAACTCGCGAAATTGCGCGAGATCGCCCTCTCCTGCCCGCTGACCGAGGATTTCAAATGGGGCCATCCCTGCTACAGCCTGGATGGTAAGAACGTGGTCCTGATCCATGGCTTCAAGGACTATTGCGCGCTGCTGTTCATCAAGGGCGCGCTGATGAAGGACCCGGCCGGCATCCTGATCCAGCAGACCGAGAATGTGCAGTCGGGCCGCCAGATCCGCTTTATCAGCCTGGCGCAGATCACCGGCATGGAGAACGTCCTGAAGGCCTATATCCACGACGCCATCGAGGTGGAGAAAGCCGGACTCAAGATCGAGAAAAAGACTACCGCCGATTTCGAAATCGTCGAGGAATTCCAGGCCAGGCTGGCCGAGCTGCCCGCCCTGAAAGCCGCCTTCGAGGCCCTGACGCCCGGGCGCCAGCGCGGCTATCTGCTGCATTTCGCTTCGGCCAAGCAATCCAAGACCCGCCAAGCGCGGATCGAGAAGCACCTGCCGCGGATTCTCGACGGCAAGGGCCTGGACGACTAAGCCACGGTCAGACCGAGCGGGAAGCGCGCCTCCGCCTCCAGCATCACCCGCTCGAAATCCAGACTCCGCGCCAGCTCGGCGGCATTGGCCCCGATCTGCTCGGCCTCGCCGGGATGGTCGAAGACCCAATTCACCCGCTCCTCGAAGTCGGCGAGGTCGGCGGCGACCGGGACGAAATGCTCCCAGGGCTCGAAACGATCGTAATACCATTGCCGGAAACCTTGCGGCGACGCGACCTTCAGGATGGTCGCGCCCATGATCATCTTCTCGAACAGGCTCCAGGAATTGCTGTTGCCGTCGATATCGATCAGATATCGGTAAAAAACGAATTCGCTCTTGGGAACCGGCGAGCGGACAAGGCCGGCGGCCTCGATCTGCGCCTGGATATCCTCGCGCGGGATCTGATCGAACGCGGTCAGCCCGAGGTCGATGCGCCCGCCCGCCGTCATCGCCGCGGCCTTGGCACACAGCGAAAGCCTTTGCAGGCAGCCGAAATCCAGCGGCTCCCCCGGCGCCGGCCAGGCGGAAACGAGACCGCTCGCCCCGCCCCGCCAGAACACCATGTCGCGCCGGTCGCGCCAGGCCGGCGCCTCGGCGGCGACCGCCTTGCGCAGTTCGTCATAGCCGATGCTTGCGAAAAAGAACGGATCGGGCAGCAGCATCGCCTTGTCGGAGGCCGCCGAGAAGGCGAAACGGCGGTAATCGCCGTGATCGCCGCCATCGCCGATATCGACGACGCACTCCCCGAACTTCCCTTCGGGCACCCTGCCCGCGGCGGCGGCGCACAGGGCGCCGATCAGGTTCAGGCGGCGCAGACGGCTGACGCCCTGGCTGATGCCCTCGTCGCGTCCCTGCATGAGCATCGATTGCCGGCCGATGCGGAAGAGAAGATGTTCCGGGTGAGCCAGTTGGGGAAGCTCCGCGCGCGGCTTCAGCTCGACCGCGGCCATCAATCCGCTGGAGGCCCACAGCATGGCGGCCTGGGCCTGCTGCATCAGAGGTACGGCCTCGGCATGCCGCCCGTCACGTTCCAGGGCGATGGAACTGGCGGCGATCTGTCCTGCCGCGTCGATAAGCTCGCTCTTGTGCATCATCGCTCCCCAAGACATCGGAGGAGCTTAACCGTCTACCTGGAAAATCTTAAAAAAAAGCGGCGCCGAAGCGCCGCCTTCCTTTTCCTTACAACGACCAGCCGCCGCCGGCCGCCGCATAGATGTGGACCAGATCCTTGCGGAGCTGGGCCTCGGAGTTGGCGAGGCTGGATTCCGCATCCAGTTCGCTTTGCTGCGCCACCAGCAGGTCGAGCAACCCGCTGTAACCGGCGCGGTACTGCTGATTGGCCAGGTCGACCGCCTTCTTGTTCTGGTCGGCGGCCAAGGCCAGGTCGCGCTGACGGCTATTGTCGTGCAAGTAAAGCGACAGCGCGTCCTCCATGTCGGTCACCGCTTCCAGCACCGTCTCCTGATAGGTCAGGAAAGCCTGCTTCTGGCGGGCGTCCGCGGCATCGATGTCGGCCTCGATGCGGCCGAAATCGAAGATCGGCGTGGTCAGACTGGCCGCGCCATTCCACGGACGGGAATAGAAGTACGAGCTGTCCTGGACGCCGAACAGGCCGGCCAGCGAGACGGTCGGGAAGAACTCCTTGGTCGCCGCTTCGCGGGCCGAGATGCTGGCGGCGAACTGACGTTCGGCCGCGCGCACGTCGGGACGGTTGCCCAGCACCTTGGCCGGAGCCGCCACCAGCACCGTCGACTTCAGCGCCGGCAGGCCCTGGGCCGGCGCCAGCTCGGAATCCAGCGTGCCGGGCGTGACCCCCAGCAGGAGGTTCAGCCGGTTCATCGCCGTCTCGTGAGCCGCCTGAAGCACCGGCAGTTGCGCGCTGGTGGTCGCCACCTGAGCCGTCGCACGCGAGATGTCGAGCTGGCTCGACAGCGCGCCTTCGTGCTGCGCCTTGATCAGATCCAGGGTTTTCTGCTGGGTCTGCAGATTGGCCTTGGTGATACGGATCTGCTCCTGGTCGTTGCGCAGGTCGAAATAGGTGCGCGCCACATCGGACAGCAGCGACACCATCACCGCCTGGCGCGAGGCCTCTTCCGACTGGGCCAGGGCGCCGGCCTGGCGGACGCGGGCCTGGTTCTTGCCGAAAATGTCGAGCTCCCAGCTGGCCTGCACATAGCCTTCCTTGATGGAGACCGACTTGTTGCTGGTGAAATAGCCCTGATTGCCGCGCTGGACGTCACCGGAACCGGTGATGTCGGGCAGCAGGTTGGCCTGGCTGCCCGACAGGCCGGCTTCGGCTTCGGCGACGCGGGCGGCGGCGATCTGCAGGCTCTTATTATTGGCGAGAGCCTGCCCGATCAGACGGTCGAGCGTCGCATCGTTGAAGCTCTTCCACCAGGTCTGCTCGACCTCCACCGCGTCGGTGCTGGCCAGGGCCGCCTCGCTCTTCGAGAGGCGGGTCCAGGCGTTCGGGGTATCGATCTTGGATTCCTGCACCGCCTCGGGGGTGGTGCAGGCCGCCAGAAGAACGGCCAGCGAAGCGGCCGCGATCAGATGTTTTTTCATGGCACGAGAACCTCTGCCTTTTTGATCTGCTTGTTCAGGCCCAGGCGCTTCTCCAGGCTGCGCAGCAGCACATAGAAGACCGGGGTCAGGAACAGGCCGAAGAAAGTGACGCCCAGCATGCCCGAGAACACCGCCACGCCCATGGCATGGCGCATCTCGGACCCCGCGCCGGTGCTGGTGACCAGGGGAACCACGCCCATGATGAAGGCGAAGGAGGTCATCAGGATCGGACGCAGGCGCAACCGGGCAGCTTCGATCGCCGCCGTGACCGTATCGACGCCGCCGGCTTCGATTTCCTCGGCGAATTCGACGATCAGGATGGCGTTCTTGCAGGCTAGTCCGGCCAGCACGAACAGGCTGATCTGGGTGAAGATGTTGTTGTCGCCGCCCGAGATCCACACGCCGACGATGGCCGACAATAGGCACATCGGGACGATCAGGATGATCGAGAACGGCAGGATCAGCGTCTCATACTTCGCCGCCAGCACCAGATAGACCAGCAGCACGCAGATCGGGAAGACGATCAGGGCGGTGTTGCCGGCGATCTCCTGCTGGAAGGTCAGCTCGGTCCATTCGAAGCTCATGCCCTTGGGCAGGGTCTCCTTCAGGATCTTGACGATCGCAGCCTGGGCCTGGCCCGAGGAATAGCCCGGAGCCGGGCCGCCATTCAGGTCGGCCGAGCGGAAGGCGTTGTAGCGCATGGCGCTTTCCGGGCCGGTGGTGTCGGAAATCCGAACCATCGAACCGAGCGGCACCATCTTGCCTTCGAAGTTGCGGGTCTGGAGGCGCAGGATATCGTCCGGCTTGGAGCGGAACTCCTTGTCGGCCTGGGCGATCACCTGATAGGTGCGACCGAACTTGTTGAAGTCGTTGATATAGAGCGAACCCAGATAGATCTGCATGGCGTCGAACACGCTCTGCACATCCACCCCCAGCTGCAGCGCCTTGGTACGATCCAGATCGGCATAGAGCTGCGGCGTGTTGATGGCGTAGCTGGTGAACACCTTCGACAATTCAGGCGTCTGATAGGCCTTGGCGACAACCTGCTTCATCGCGGCGTCCAGCGCCTCGTAGCCGGCGTCCGAGCGGTCCTCCACCTGCAGCTTGAAGCCGCCGATGGTGCCCAAACCCTGAACCGGAGGCGGCGGGAAGATGGCGATGAAGGCGTCCTTCACCCCGGCATACTTCATCTGCAGCTTCTGCGAGATGGCGAAACCGGACAGATCGGCCGTGGTGCGTTCCTCGAAGGGCTTCAGCGTCACGAAGACGATGCCGGCCGACGAGCTGTTGATGAAGCCGTTGATCGACAGGCCCGGGAAGGCCACGGCGCTTTCGACTCCGGGTTCCTTGAGCGCGATGTCCGACATCTGGCGGATCACCTCTTCGGTGCGGTCCAGGGTGGCGCCGTCCGGCAGCTGGGCGAAGCTGACCAGATATTGCTTGTCCTGCACCGGCACGAAGCCCGGCGGCACATGCTGGAAGCCGATATAGGCGAAGCCCAGCAGAGCGGCATAGACGCCGAGAGCCAGCGATTTACGCTTCATCGTGCCCTTCACGCCCTTGCCGTAACGCTCGGAACTGACGTGGAAGAACTTGTTGAAGCCTTTGAAGAAGCGCCCGAACACCTTGTCGGTGGCACGGGTCAGCCAATCCTTGGGCTGGTGATGGCCCTTGAGCAGGATGGCGGCCAGGGCCGGCGACAGAGTCAGCGAATTGAAGGCCGAGATCACCGTCGAGAAGGCGATGGTCAGGGCGAACTGACGATAGAACTGGCCGGTCAGGCCGGTGATGAAGGCGATCGGCACGAACACCGCGCACAGCACCAGGGTGATGGCGATGATCGGGCTGGTGACCTCGCTCATCGCCTTGATGGTCGCCTCACGCGGGGATAACCCGTGCTCGATGTTGCGTTCGACGTTTTCGACCACGACGATGGCGTCGTCAACCACGATGCCGATGGACAGCACCAGGCCGAACAGCGACAGCGTATTGATCGAGAAGCCGAAGGCGTGCATCACGGCGAAGGTGCCGATGATCGAGACCGGGACGGCCAGCAGCGGAATCACCGAGGCGCGCCAGGTCTGCAGGAACAGGATCACCACCAGCACGACCAGGATCAGCGCTTCCACCAGGGTGTGGATCACCGCCTCGATCGAGCCGCGCACGAACACGGTCGGATCGTAGACGATCGAGTAATCCAGCCCATCGGGGAAGTTCTTCTTCAGCTCCGCCATCGTCTTGCGGACGTCGGTGGAGATCTGAATGGCGTTGGAACCGGGCGACTGGAAGATCGGCAGCGCGACCGCGTTCTTGTTGTTGAGCAGCGAACGCAGGCCGTACTGGCCGGCGTCGATCTCGACACGGGCGATGTCCTTGAGCTTGGTCACCACGCCGTTGGCATCGCGCTTGACGATGATCTCGCCGAACTGGTCGGGGTCGTTCAGGCGGCCCTGCACATTGATCGGCAGCTGCAGATCGACGGCCTTGTCATAAGGCGGGCCGCCGATCACGCCGGCGGAAACCTGCAGATTCTGCTGGCGCACAGCGGTGATCACCTCTTCGGGGACCATGCCGCGTTCGGCGATCTTCTGCGGGTTCAGCCACAGGCGCATGGCGTAATCGCCCGAACCGAACATCTGCACGTCGCCGACACCCTGGATCTTGGCCAGCTGGTCCTTGACGTTGATCACCGCGTAGTTACGCAGGTAAAGCATGTCGTAGCGGTCGTTGGGCGAGGTCAGGTGCACGACCATGGTGAGGTCGGGCGAGCTCTTGCGCGTCGTGACGCCGAGCTGACGAGTCACGTCGGGCAGACGCGGAAGCGCCTGGTTGACGCGGTTCTCGACCAGCTGCGTCGCCAGATCCGGGTCGGTGCCCAGCTTGAAGGTGACGGTCAGGGTCAGATTGCCGTCGCTGGCGGCCTGCGAGAACATGTACTGCATGTTCTCGGTGCCGTTGATCTGCTCTTCGAGCGGCGAGGCAACGGTTTCGGCGATCACCTTGGGGTTGGCGCCGGGGAACTGGGCGCGCACCACCACGGTGGGCGGCACCACTTCCGGATATTCGGAAATCGGCAACTGGAACAGCGAGATCAATCCCGCCAGGAAAATAGTCACCGAGATCACCCCCGCGAAGATGGGGCGATCGATGAAGAATTTGGACAGGTTCATTTTGGAATCCTCGGAAACGCCGCCCCAACCCTGCTGCTGGGGCGGCTTCGGAGAGAATTAGTTGGCGGCGGTCTGAGCCGCTTCGTGCGGCGCCACCACCACGCTGGGGCGGACATGCTGGATGCCGTCGACGATCACCTTGTCGCCGGGCTGCACGCCCTTGAGGGCGACGCGGCTGGTGGCGACCTGCGGGCCGAGCTCGACCGGGCGGTATTCGACCTTGTTCTCCTTGTCGACGACCAGCACGAACTTCTTGCTCTGGTCGAAGCCGATCGCCTTTTCGGGCACGAGGATCTGCTCATGCTCGACCGGGCTGGCCAGGCTGACGGAGACGAACATGCCCGGCACCAGGGCGCCGTCGGTGTTCTCGAACTTGGCGCGCGCCCGGATGGTGCCCGAGCCGACGTCGAGGCGGTTGTCGAAGCTGTCGATGAAGCCCTGATAGACATGGCCGTGATCGCCCGCCAGGGTCAGCTGGACCGGCACCTTGTGCTCCTGCTCGGGGCTGGCCGCGGCCTGGCGGATGGTGTCGACATAAGTCTGCTCGTCCACCTCGAAATCGGCATAGATCGCCTGGTGCGAGACCACGCTGGTCAGCACCGGGGCGGCCGGGCCCGACTGAACGATATTGCCGACGGTCAGCTCGGCGCGGCTGGTGCGGCCGCTGATCGGGGCGCGCACATAGGCGTGCTCCAGATCGACCTGGGCGGTCTTGAGATCGGCCTCGGCGGCCTTCACGGCGGCATCGGCGACGCGCAGATTGTTGTTCCGCTCGTCATAGATGCGCGTCGCGATAGCTTCCGTCTTGATCATGCCGGCGGCACGAACCTGCTCGATCTTGGCGAAGTCGGCATTGGTCTTGGCCGAGGCCAGATTGGCTTCGGCGCGGGCCACCGCCGCCTCATAGGGGCGCGGATCGATCACCAGCAGGATGTCGCCCTGCTTGACATATTGGCCGTCATGGAAGCGCACCTCGGTGATGCGTCCGTTGACTTCCGGGCGGATCTCCGCCTGGTCGACCGCATGCAGGCGGCCGGAGAATTCGCTCCAGACCTGCACCTTCCTGGCGGCCAGGGTCTGCACGGTCACCTCGACCGCCGGCGGCGGCGCGGGCGGCGCCGCGGCTTCGGAGGGATGGCTGCGCCCCGCGGCATAGAGCCCGCCGCCTGCCACCAGCGCGGCCAGCGCGACGGTCAGCAGGGGACGCTTCGAAATCGTCTTAAAAGAGGTCATGGTGGTGGTCTCTTCCATAATTAGGCGGCGCGCCGGATGGTCTCGACCGGCGCGTCCTGGCTGGTGGATATGGGAGTACCTTTCTGAAAGACAAGTACCCACAAAAAAGTTAGTGCAAATATCGCGCTGGCGACGGTATCGGCATAAGGCAGCGTGACGGCGCGCCACGCCGTCAGCGCCAGCGCGCGCAGGCTGCGCGACACCAGACCCCAATCGGTCCCGTGCGCGGCGGCACAGCATTCCATCTTCATTTGCGCCTCCGCGGTTCAGTAAGCGGCGACACTATGGCCGAGGAACATCCTTGAATTAAGTGCGCTTTGGTCATCTTATTCGTGACTTTCAATCACGGTAGAAACAGCCCCGCCGCGAAATCTGCTGACGAATCGCGGGAGGTGTGCTCTGAATTGTCGAAACGGTCGCGCTTGTCTGTCCGGTAGCGCCACACCCCCCAGATAGGGGCTTGCTTTCCGAAAGACAAGTACATACCTAAAGGTAAGTTTAATACGCGATCGTTGGGGGACGATGTCCGTGAAGGATTAGGATAATGGGTTTGAAAGAGTATGTGTGCGGCCTGGAAGCCGCGCTGGACGTGATCGGCGGCAAATGGAAAGTGCTGATCATGTGGCCGCTGAAGAACGGAGCCTCCCGCTTCGGCGAGCTGAAACGCGAAGTGCCCGGCATCAGCGAGAAGATGCTGATCCAGAGCCTGAAGGAAATGGAGCTGGACGGAATCGTCCTGCGTCAGGACTTCAAGGAGGTTCCGCCCCGCGTCGAATATTCGCTGACCGAGTTCGGGCGCTCGCTATGCGACGCGCTGCAGCCCCTCTGTCTGTGGGGCGAGCAGCATATGAAGCGCATCGAAGCCTGTAAGGAACAGTGCGAGATGCAGCGCCGCGAGAAGGAAGAGAAGGCTCAGGCCCTCTCGCACGCCTCGACGTAAAGCTTGGCGACCGCTTCGATGCCGGCCTGATCGGCGGCATCGAAGCGCGCGAGGCTCGGGCTGTCGAGGTCGATCACCCCGATTACCGTATCCCCATCGAGCAACGGCACCACCAGTTCCGAGCGCGACGCCGAATCGCAGGCGATATGGCCCGGAAACGCATCGACATCCTCGACCAGGATCGATTGCTTGCGCTGAACCGCCGTGCCACATACGCCCCTGCCCACCTTGATGCGCACGCAGGCCGGCTTGCCCTGGAACGGGCCGACCACCAATTCATCCGGACTCCGCAGGAAATAGAAGCCGGCCCAATTGAGGTCGGGCATCTGTTCGAACAGCAGCGCCGAGAGATTGGCGGCATTGGCGATCACATCCGGCTCGTCATGGAACAGCGAGGCCGCCTGCTCCGCCAGTTCGCGGTAGAATTGGGCCTTGTCGGCGGTCTCGATGGCAGCGGTCTCGAACATTCTCTTTCCTCACATGAAATGACGCAGCAGGCCGGTGGCGACCACGCTGACCAGCACCGTCGGCAGCAGCGGCAGCCGCCAGGCGGCCAGCAAAGTGATCGCCAGGGCCAGCAATTCGGCCGGCTTGTCGGACACGAAACGCGGCGCGATCACCGAAATCAGCACGCAGCCCGGCACAGCCTCCAGCACCGCCAAAGCGCGCGGACTGAGCGACCGGTTGCGGAGAAGCAGGAACCCGCCGATCCGGGTGCAATAGGTGACGGCGCCCATCGCGGCGATGGTCAGGATTGCGATGAGGCCGTTGCTCATGCGCCACCTGCTGGAGCGGCGGCGAGGCTCGTTATTTTACCACGGAGACACGGAGACACGGAGAAGGAGAAAAGCGCGGAGCGCAGTCTTGGCCCCGTCCCGAAGGGTATTTGGACAGCGGAATGATTGCCTGCGGCGCTTTTCTCCGTGTTCCTCCGTGTCTCCGTGTCTCCGTGGTGAATCCTTGAAGCGTCGGAAACGAACGGGCTGCAGATGCCGTCGCTCATTTCTCCTCCGCCAGGAAGAACGCCGCGACCAGGCCGGAAATCGCCCCGGTCGCCACATACCAGGCGCCGGGCAGAACCAGATAGGTCGGCGCCGCCACCGCCAGACTGACGAACCACGGCCGCGCCGCCTTGAAACCGGTCCAGGCGCCGCGCAGCAGCACCAGGAAGACGGCGGTGAAGGCCATGTCGAAGCCGAACACCGACAGATCGCCGATCATCGGCCCGAAAAAGGCGCCGATGAAGGTGAACAGCACCCAGGTCGTCCACATGCCGGCCGAGGTGCCGAGATAATAAGGCAGACTGAACACGCCGCGCTTCTTCGCGTCGGCCAGGCCCATGGCCCAGCTTTCGTCGCACATCACGAACAGCGAGGGGAAGATCTTGCGCGCCGGCAGATGGCGGACCAGCGGCGCCAGGGCCGCGCCCATCAAAAGATGGCGGGAATTGACCAGCAGCGTCATCGCCGCGATCAGCAGCAGATCGGGCGGCACCGCCCACAGCCCGACGGCGACGAATTCCGACCCGCCGGCGAAATTGCCGCCGGTCATCAGCGGAACCTGCCAGACTTGGAAACCCTTGGCGGTCGCCTGGGCGCCGAGCACCAGCGCTATGGGGAGAAAGCCGATCAGAACCGGCAAGGATTCCCGCAGTCCACGCCGGAATTCGGCGCCGCTGGACAATTGGGAGGCAAGGGAACCCGAAGAAGAGCTGAAGGTCGACATCGCCGCGCGAGTATACGACCTTCAGTCAGTATTCCAAGCCTCAGAGCCTGACCCGAAACTCGGACCAGCGCCGTAGATGCCAGGCGCGAGCAGCGCAAAACCGGAGCGTAGCAGCGCTACGTGAGGATTTGAGCAGCGCAGCAACGACGCAGATGCGGCGCTGGGGCGGGTTTCGGGTCAGGCTCTCAGGCGGCCAGCTTCTCCAGCGCGCTGTCGAGGTCGGCGGCGATGGCGGTGTAACGGTCCAGCTCGGCCTGCAGGGCTTCCTGCTCCAGATGATTCTGGCTGTCGGCCTGGCGCTCGGTCAGCGCGTAGCGGATCGCATCGATGATTTCACGCTGCGACGCGACGGTCTGGACGACGTTCTTCACGCGGAATTCGGCGATCTTCGTCATTTTCTTATTACCCCTGAGGAGGAAAATTCAACGCCCGATATATACGCGAAACCGGTTTATTTCGCAGGTGCGAAATGCGCATGTCAGGCTTGCAGGAGTAGGGTCTCTGACAGCTGCAAGACCGGCGGTTCGGCGGTTTTCAGCGCCACCGAGCACAGATGATCCGCCGATAATTCCAGGGTCTCGAAGCTCCAGGCGGCGGGATCGTCCTCGATGCGATGGTCGAAGGAGATCGCGGGCCGATCGCCGGTCAAGGTGAACCAGAAGGCGTCGAGCGGCAGAGCCAGGCCGAGGCCGCGCGCCTTGATGTAGGCTTCCTTTAGGGTCCAGTAATCGAAGAAGCGGCGGCGCTTTCCCTCCTCGGCGGTCCTCAGCAGGTCATCACATTCAGGCTTGGCGAAGAAATGCCGGGCGACATCGTCCAGCCTGCCCCGCCGCGACATGAATTCGATATCGACGCCGGGCGACGGCGCATCGGAAACCAGGCAGGCGATCAGCCCCTCGGTATGGGCCAGATTGAAATCGAAGGACAGCCCCTCGACGAAGGGCCGTCCGCGCTCGCCCACGCCGAAGCGCCAATCGCGCGGATCGGCGCCGGTATAGGAAGACAGCACCGAGCGCACCAAAGCGCGGGTCAGCAGCACCTCGCGGCGGCGCTTGGCCAGGCTCGGCCGCGCCTGACGCTGGCGCTCTTCCGGCGACAGCAGCCCGCCATAGCGGTCCAACAAGGTTTCTTCGGTCAGATCGGCGAAGCGGTCGAGGCGCAGCAGATGAAGGTCAGAGATCATTCCGGAAAGCCGCCGCGAGATGGTCGATGAAGGCGCGCACCGCCGGCGGCAGGCCGCGCCGGGTGGTGAAGACCAGATGTACGATACCTTCCCCGGTGCGCCAATCGGGAAAGACCGGAACCAGCTCTCCCGAGGCAACCTGCAGCCAGCAGGCATGGTCCGGCAGCAACGCGATGCCCAGCCCGGCCACCGCGGCGTCGCGCAAAGCGCCGAAATCGACGCAGGTCATGCGCGGCTCATGGCGCACCGAGCGGATCGTCCCCTCGGCATTCTTGAACTCCCACTGGATCTCGCCCATCTGGTCGGTCGTCGCCAAAGTCGGCAGATCGGCCAGCGCCGCCACGTCGCCCCCCGCGCAAGCCGTGGCAAGCTGCGGGGCGGCGACGAGTATCCGGCTGGATTTGCCAAGGGTCCTCAGGGTCAGCGCCGCGTCGGTATCCAGGGCGCCGCGCACGCGTATCGCCACATCGACCCGTTCGGCGATCAGATCGACCGGCCGGTCCAGCGCGACCACTTGCAGCTTGACCTTGGGGAAACGCTGAAGAAAGGCGGAGAAGGTCGCGGAAAGCGACTCCACCAACCCGAGCGGACAACTGACCCGCACCGTCCCGCGCGGCTCGCCCAGCGCCTCGGACACCGCCGCTTCGGCCTGCTGCACTTCCAGCAGGATGGCCCGGCAGCGCTCATGAAAGGCCTGCCCGACTTCGGTAACCCGGAAGCGCCGGGTCGAGCGCTCGATCAGCCGCACCCCGAGCCGCGCCTCCAGCGCCGCGACACGCCGGCTCAGAGTCGATTTCGGCATCCGCAAAGCACGGCCGGCGGCGGCGAAACCGCCATGAACGACGATCTCGGCGAACAGCAGGTAATCATTCAAGTCGGGACCAATCATTGTTCCACCCATGGAACGGTGAGGCGCATTTCACCTGTCTACTCCACTCATCGTTCCAGATGCATCTTGTTTCTCACAGGGCGAGCGTTTCGCCCCAACGAAACAAGGAGCACTGAAATGAGCAAGTTCGCCAATAAGGTCGTGGTCGTCACCGGCGGCACCAGCGGCATCGGCCTCGCCACCGCCAAGCGCTTCGCCAATGAGGGCGCATCGGTCTTCATTACCGGCCGCCGCGAAGCCGAACTGAACGCCGCGGTTAAAGCGATCGGTGGCAAAGTGACCGGCGTGCAGGGCGACATGTCCAAGCTGGCCGACATCGACCGCCTGTATGATTCCGTGCAGCAGAAGCACGGCCAGATCGACGTGCTGTTCGCCAATGCCGGCGGCGGCACCATGCTGCCGCTGGGCGCCATCACCGAAGAGCATTACGACAGCATCTTCGCCAGCAACGTCAAAGGCGTGGTGTTCACCGTGCAGAAGGCCCTGCCGCTGCTGAAGGACGGCGCCTCGGTGATCCTGACCGGCTCGACCACCGGCACCATGGGCACCGCCGCCTTCAGCATCTACAGCGCCACCAAGGCCGCCGTGCGCAATCTGGCGCGCAGCTGGACCCTCGACCTCAAGGAGCGCGGCATCCGCGTCAATGTGATCAGCCCCGGCCCGGTCAAAACCCCCGGCCTGGTCGATCTGGCCGGCCCCGACGCCGCGCAGCAGCAGGGCCTGCTCGATTATCTGGCCAGCCAGGTGCCGCTGGGCCGCGTCGCCGATCCTAACGAGATCGCCAAGGCGGTCGCCTTCCTGGCCTCGGACGAAGCCAGCTTCATCGCCGGCGCCGAATTGTTCGCCGATGGCGGCATGGCGCAGGTCTGACGAATTGTCGGGAGGTGGGGCGCATATTTCCATCATGGTTCAAAAGGGGTATCCAGAAGAACCATCGGAAATGTCAGCCTCGCCCTCCCATCGTTGGGAAGCCCTCGATCTTCCGCGAGGGCTTTCCGTCGGGGCTGGTTCCTGCGGCTTTAACCCAGCAGCGACGTCACATGGGCCGCCAGGCGGGAGCGCAGGGCGGCCAGCTTTTCCTCGGTCCAGCCGCGATAGAAACCCTTGCCGGACTTCCCGCCCCTCTCGCCGCGGGCGATGCGGTCGGTCAGCTCCCTGGGCGGCTCGGTAGCGTTCGACAGGGTCGGCAGCACCACGCGCAGAATGTCGGCGCCGAGATCGAGGCTGATCAGATCGAGATTTTCCAGCGGCCCGACCGCCGACAGACGCAGCCCGAAGCTGCGTTTGACGATAATATCGACATCCTCGGGGGTGCAGATCCCCTCCTCCACCAGGGCGATCGCCTCGCGCCACAAAGCCGCCTGCATGCGGTTGCCCGGCACGGCGTCCTTCTCGACCGGCACCGCGTCCTTGCCGATGGCGCGCATCCACTCCAGCGCCGTCTTCAGCGCCGCGTCGCCGCTGCGCGGTCCACGGATGACCTCGACCAGCGGCACGACATCCGGCGGGTTCCAGAAATGCAGGCCGATGGCGCGCTTAGCATCGGTATCGGACAGGCTTTCGGTCACCACGCCGACCGGGATCACCGAGGAATTGGTGGCGAGAATGGTGTCGGGCCGCGCCGTTTTTGCCAGGTCCGCGAAGATCGATTGCTTGAGCGCCGGCTTCTCGGGCGCCGATTCGATGATCAGATCGACGTCGCCGGCCACCTCGTGCAGCAACTGAGAGAGCGTCAGGCCCGGCAGCTCGATATCCAGGCGGTCGAGCGCGGCGCGGTCGGGATCGAACACCGAGACGCTCCAGCCCGCCTTGACGAACAGCCGGGCCAGGCCGCCGCCCATCAGTCCCGCCCCGATCAGGCCAATCTTCATTTCGTCCTCGCGCTTACCGAAACCGGTAAAACGCTAGATCATAGCCCCTCCCCGGACCACCCCATTGAAAGCACGGCAGCTCTGCCAACATGAGGGGTTCACCTCCGGAGGTTTCGATGCCCGCTTACATCATCTTCACCCGCGAAAAGACCACCGATCAAAGCGAGATGGATATCTATAACGGCCTCGCCGGCGCGACCCTGGAGGGACATCCGGTCAAGCCGCTGGCCTTCTACGGCAAGCAGACCATCCTCGAAGGCGCGCCGCACGAAGGAGCGGTGCTGCTGGAATTCCCGACCATGGCCGAGGCCAAGGCCTGGTATGACAGCCCGGCCTATCAGGATGCGGTGAAGCACCGGCACGCCGGATCGGACTATCGGGTGTTCATCGTCGAGGGAGTCTGACTCTTTCGGCCGCCAGTGATAGCGGTCACAGCACTCCCCGGATGAAAACGTTATCTTCCGCGCCCTGTCGTCGGTCGCATCCGAAGGAACGTCATCGTGCTGGACCAATGGTTTGCTTGGCGCCCCGTCAAGGTTTCCAACCGCACTATCTGGCTGGACTGGGTCTGGCGCGTCCGCGACGCGAGCGGCGCCATCCGCTATTTCCCCTGCTGCTTCTGAGAAACGGCCTTTATCCCATTACATGATCGGCAACGTGCGCCGCTGACACCCCGATGGGCGTCAGCGTGCCTTGCGGCTCGATCGTGGTCGTGGTGCCCGACGTCGAGACCAGGAAATTAGCCTTGGTGTAGACGAAGTCGGTGAAGCGCAGCTGCGCCACCAGCGTGCCTCCATTCCACAGGCTCAATATGTCGTTCGACACGTTGTAGGAGGTGACCGGCGCGTTCTGCAGCACGATCTCCGGCTGATAGAACGAGGCGACGTAAGAGTCGGACAGGTTCGGCTCGAAGTCGTGGATCAAGGCGTGGAACTGCGACGGCTTGTCGACATAGACGTGCGCCACCCCGTCGATGAACAGAGCCTGTCCGGACCCGACCGCCCCGCCGAATTCGACAGAGGGGATCGAGGCGAGCAGCAAGGCGGATGCCGCCGGCGTGATCGCGTGCCCCGTCTCGATGGTGCCCGATCCCAGCACCGACGGGCCGATGGTCGCCTGCATGAAGGACGCGTCGAGATTCATCAGGCCGTTATTGATCAGCACGGCGTCGGCCGATTTGGCGACAATGGCGAAAGGCTGGCCGCTATTGACCAGGATGGTGCCCTCATTGAGGAAGATCGCCGGTGCGCCGCTGCACTCGGCCGAGGGGGCCAGATCGCTCATCGTGATGGTGAAGGGCGGCGCGAATTGCTGCGGTCCGGCGGGCGACACCACCTGGATCACCCCGTAATTGGCATTGAACCCGGTCGCATTGAGGGTCGCGGTGCCGCCCGGTCCCGGCGGCACGCTCAGGGTGAAGTGCGCGCCGAAAATCACGTCGCTGATATCCAGCACGCTGGCCTCGCTCTGCAGCTGCAACTCGAAGCCGTCCAGCTTTTGCATCGAGAGGGACGCCTCGCCGATCTGGATGATGGCGACGTCGCCCGGCCCGGGCGCGCCCGAGGGAGACCATTCATTGGGATTGTCGAAAGAGCCGGTGCCTCCGACCCAGACTTTTGTCGTCATGATGGCCGTCCTCCGCTGTCCGCTGCGCATTTTCGCAGAGACGGCGCGGCGGCGCTAACCTCGGAATCTACTTACCCGGCCTGCCGGGCTGTGCGAAAGTGCCGCGAATGCGCATCGATTTCCTGGGCCTCGAGGCCTTCCTCTACATCGCCGAAACGGGAAGCTTCCAGCAGGCGGCGCTGCGGCTGAATCTGTCGCAGACGGCCCTGACCCACCGCATGCGCAAGCTGGAGGAAGGGCTCGGCCTGCAATTGCTGGTGCGGACCACGCGGCGCGTCAGCCTGACCGAGGCGGGCATGGAATTGCTGCCCAAGGCCCGGCGCATGATGGACGAGCTGAGCCAATCCCTCGACACCCTGCGCGAGGCCGGCAGGCGCAACCAGGAACGCCTGTCGATCGGCTGCATGCCGACCCTGGCCGAGACCTATCTGCCTGGTTCCCTGGCACGCTTCGCCAAGCTTTATCCCGACATCCAGGTCGCCGTGCTGGACCGCAGCGCCGCCGAGATCACCCAGAGCGTCAGCCGCGGCGACGCCATCTTCGGCATCGCCCTGACGTCGACCACCACCTGGGATACCGAGCCGGTCATCCTGGCCAGGGACCCCTTCGTCCTGCTGTGTCCGGCCGATCACCGGCTGGCCGGCGGGAAATCGGTATCGTGGGCCGACCTCGAGGGCGAGAAGCTGATCCGCATGGGCGTCGGATCGGGGGTGCGCTCGCTGCTCGACACCAGCCTGGGCAGCCGGCGCGAATCGCTGCGCTGGCACCATGAAGTGCTGTCGATGAATTCAGCCATCGCCTTCGCCGCCCAGGGCCTCGGCCTGGCGGTGGTGCCGCGCCTGGTGCTCGGCAATGGCCGGGTGCCGCCCGGCATGACCTATCTGCCGCTGGTCAATCCGATCGTGACGCGGCCGCTCGGCATCATCAGGAAGCGGGATTTCCCGCTATCGAGCGCGGGCCAGGCCCTGCTCGACCTGATCATCCGCGACCTGACCGAGCAGTTCCGCAACAGCGGCGTCATCCCCTCCGCCTGAAAGTCCGGCCCAAATTCCCCATGGCTGAATTTTCTTCATATGTTGCGCTGCATCATGAATTGAATTCATGAATCAATGCATTTTAATCATTTGATTCCCCCCCCGCAGTCTCGCCCATAATCCGGGCAAAATTCGGCCATTTTTTGAGCGGGCCGCCGAGCACAATTTTTTGGGGAAAGAATTCGTCGAAGAACAAACTTCGATAAAATTCTAAGCAAATACACGCGGGGAGTGGGAAATGTCGGTTGGAAAGCAGTTCATCTATAAGAAGTTACCTTATCTGTTCTTGGCAATGCTGGCCGCGCCGGGCGCTCAAGCGCTGGCCGACGATGAGTCGGGCAATGATGGCAAAGACGGGATCGGCGGCGGCAGCATCGTCTTCTACGGCAATATCGACGTCGACCTGACCTATCAGACCCACGGCACCCCGCCCGCCGGCGCCTATCCGGCCGGCACCGAAACCGTCGTGATGAAAAACAGCAACAAATCGGTCTTCACCGTGGGGCAGAACGGCTCCTCCTCGACTTTGTTCGGCTTCAAGGGGTCGGAGGATCTCGGCGACGGCTGGAAGGCGATCTTCAAGGCGGAGAGCGGTTTCAGCCCCCTGACCGGTCAGCTGTATGACGGCCTGAAGGCCTTGTCCCACAATAACGGCGTCGCGCTGAACCAGCAGACCACCGGCGGCGACAACGGCCGCGCCGGACAGCTCTTCAATTCCGACGAATATGTCGGGATCAGCTCGGACACCTACGGCACGCTGACCTTCGGCCGCAATCCCGCCTTCACCATGGATGACGGGCGCGCCTACGATCCGATGGGCAACGCGCCCGGCACCGCCATGGTCGGCATTCTCAACAGCTTCCAGGGCATGGGCGACACCGAGGATTACCGCCCCGACGCCTCGGTCAAATACAGCGTCAGCGGCATCGGCCCGTTCCATTTCGGCGCGCTGTACCAGCCCTACACCCCGGCCGGCACCGCGCGCGGCGTCGAGGAAGTCGCCGCCGGCGTCGATTACGGCCGCTTTACCAGCGATTTCACCTATAACAAGAACCGCGGCGCCATCGCCGCGACCTCGCTGTCGACCGCGGCCCTGGCCGCCGCCCATCCCGGCATGCTGGCCGGCACCGTGTCCGACAACACCACCTACAGCGCCGTCGCCAAATACGACCTCGATCCGGTGACGTTCTACGCCGCGTGGCAGCATATCTATTACGCCAATCCGAGCACGCCGCTGCCGGTCGGCGCCCTGACCATCGGCGGCTATCAGCTGGGCACGGTCAACAACAACGCCTACACCAACAACAAGGTGCTGACCATCTGGTGGACCGGCGCACGCTACAAGATCGGCAGCCGCCTGACCCTGAATGGCGTCTTCTACCAGTTCCGCCAGAACAGCTATTTCAAGGATGACGGCTGTAATTCCGCCGCCATCTCCAATGCCTGCGCCGGGTCGCTGAACGCGGCGTCGTTCCGCGCCGATTATTCGCTGTCGCGCAAGATGACCGCCTATGCCGGCGCCATGTATTCCTGGGTGCTGGGCGGCTACGCCAACGGTTATCTGCACAACAACACGGTCAGTCCGGTCGCCGGCATCCGGTACAGTTTCTAGCCGGCAGCCGGCCGCATCGAGGAGCACCAATTGGATATGTCCATGTCACCTTCCCTGTCCCGCAAGGCTTCGCGTTCCCCCTGGTACAAGAAGCTTTGGGTGCAGGTGCTCCTCGCCACCGCGGCCGGCGCCATCTTCGGCCAGGTGATGCCGGATCTCGGCACCCGCCTGCAGCCGCTCGGCGACGCCTTCATCAAGGCTATCCGCGTCGTCATCGCGCCGCTGATCTTCTGCACCATCGTCCATGGCATCGCGCGCATCTCGGACATGGCCAAGGTCGGACGGGTCGCCGTCCGCACCATCCTCTATTTCGAAGTGGTCACCACCATCGCCCTGGCCATCGGCCTGGTGGCGGTGAATTTGATCCAGCCTGGCGCCGGCATGAATATCGACGCCGCCAATATCGACACCTCGACCATCTCGGGGGTGCTGGCGAAAAGCGCCCATACCGACGTGATCACCTTCCTGACCGACGTCATTCCGCAAAGCTTCCTGGGCGCCTTCACCGACGGCTCGGTGCTGCAGGTGCTGTTCGTCGCCGTGCTGTGCGGCTTCGCCCTGACCAAACTGGGCAAGGCGGGCGCGCCGGTGCTCAATCTCGTCGAATCCATCTCGCTGCTGCTGTTCGGCCTGGTCAACATCATCATGTGGGCGGCGCCGCTGGGCGCGTTCGGCGCCATGGCCTTCACCGTCGGCAAGTTCGGCGCCGGCTCGCTGGTGTCGCTCGGCAAGCTGCTGGGCGGGTTCTACGTCACCTGCATCTTCTTCGTCATCGTCGTGCTGGGGCCGATCGCCCATCTCGCCGGGTTCAGCCTCTACAAGCTGATGCGCTATCTGCGCGAGGAACTGCTGATCGTCTTCGCCACCACCTCGTCCGAAACCGTGCTGCCCAGCCTGATGTCCAAGATGACCGCGCTCGGCTGCGAGGAAGGCGTGGTCGGACTGGTGGTGCCCAGCGGCTATTCCTTCAATCTGGACGGAACCTGCCTCTATCTGGCCAGCACCGCTGTGTTCCTGGCCCAGGCCACCAACACGCATCTCAGCCTGATGGACCAGCTCGGCCTGATGGCGGTGCTGCTGCTGACCTCGAAGGGCGCCGCCGGTATTTCCGGCGCCGCCTTCGTGGTGCTGGCCGCGACCCTGTCGACCACCGGCACCATCCCGGTCGCCAGCGTCGCCCTGGTGCTGGGTATCCACCGCCTGATGTCCGAGGGCCTGACCCCGACCAACCTGGTCGGCAATGCCGTCGCCACCATCGTTATGGCCAAGTGGGAGGGCGCGCTCGACGTCGAGCGCATGAAACAGGTGCTCGACCAGGGCGCCACGGGGGACTCGGACTGAAATCATGCCGTTCAATTTACGCAGCACGTCGATCGGCTTCCGCCTGATCCTGATCGTTTTCATCGCGGTAGCCGTCAATCTGCTGACCACCGCCGAACGCCTGGCCAAGCGCTCGGACGAGATCTATTGGACCCGCATGGGGCAGGTGAAGACGGCGGTCGAGGCCGGCTATTCCGTGGCCGCCGACTATGCCGCCCGCGCCGATCGCGGCGAGCTGACCCAGGAGGAGGCGCAGGCCAAGGCCAAGCACGCCCTCAGCTCCATCCGCTATGGCGGGGACCTCTATCTCTTCGCCCTCGACCATAATGTGGTGATGGTCCTCAACCCGGCGACGCCCGACAGCGTCGGCACCAACCGGTCCGGCAACAAGGATTCGAACGGCAAGCTGTTCAGCCTCGAGATCGTCAAGGTCGCCAAGGAACAAGGCGAAGGCATCGTCGAATATCTGTTCCCCAAGCCGGGCGGCAAGGAACCGATCGTCAAGCATGTCGTCGTCAAGGACTTCAAGCCTTGGGGCTGGGCCATCTGCTCGGGCGTCTATCTCGACGACGTGCAGCGCGCGACCCGGGACGAGATGATCGAGCAGGGGCTGATCGGCCTGGTCTCGGTGATCGTGATGACCCTCGCCTGCCTGGCGATCTCGCGGACGATTTCCCGTCCGATCGCCGATCTGACCGCGGTGATGCGCCGCATCGCCGCCGGCGATCTGCGCACCGACGTTCCGCGCGACCAGGGCCGGCAGATCGGCGACATGCAGGAAGCCGTGCAGGTCTTCAAGGACAATGCCGCGCAAATCGCCCTGTTGACCGAACGCCAGCGCGAGGAGGCGGAAAAGGCCGCGCGCGAACGCAAGGAGATGCTGCATGGCCTGGCCGATGAGCTGGACCGCTCGGTCAGCGGCGCGGTCGCCGAAATCTCCGACGCGTCGGGCAAGATGCACCAGGCGGCGGAGGGCATGGTCGGCAATGCCAACCATACCTCGCGCAGCCTGACCGCCATGGCCGCCGCCTGCGACGAATCCTCGGAAAGCGTCGGCACCGTCGCCGCCGCCACCGAGCAGCTGCACGCCTCGATCTCGGAAATTTCGCGCCAGATCCATCATTCGGCCGAGATCTCGCGCCAGGCGGTGGTCGCCACCGAGGAGACCGACGCGATCGTCATCGCGCTGAACGACGAAGCCAGGAAGATCGGCGACATCGTCGGGCTGATCGACGACATCGCCAGCCAGACCAATCTGCTGGCGCTGAACGCCACCATCGAGGCGGCCCGCGCCGGCGAAGCCGGCAAGGGCTTCGCGGTGGTGGCCGGCGAGGTCAAGCATCTGGCCACCCAGACCGGCCGCGCCACCGGCGAGATCGCCCAGCAGATCTCGACGGTGCAGGCCAAGACCGAAGAGGCGGTCCGCGCCCTGCGCGGCATCGGCCAGACCGTCGTCGAGATCAGCAAGATCGCGTCGGCCATCGCCTCGGCGGTCGAGGAACAGGGCGCCGCCACCAACGAGATCAGCAACAACACCCAGCGGGCGGCCGGCAGCACTTTGGCGGTCAGCCGGAACGTCGCCGACGTGCTCGGCACCGCCGCGGATACCGGCCAGGCCGCCGCCGGCGTCGCCGCCCAATCGGAAAAACTGGCCCAGCAGGCGGTCGCGCTGCGCGATTCGGTCGACCGCCTGCTCGCCGGCATCAAGGCCCAGTGAGGAGTATGGTCAATGAGTATCGTGGTTACCCAGATCGAGCGCCCCGACCCGGTGCTGGCCAAGAGCTGCGCCGCCTATGGCGTCGCCACCCTGCATGAAGCCCAGGGCCGCACAGGCCTGCTGGCGTCTTATATGCGCCCGATCTACCGCCCGGCCCATATCGCCGGCCCGGCGGTGACCTGCGAAGTGGCGCCCGGCGACAATTGGATGATCCATGTCGCCGTCGAGCAGTGCCAGCCCGGCGACGTGCTGGTGGTGGTGCCGACCAGCCCCTGCGAAGACGGCTATTTCGGCGACCTGCTGGCGACCTCGCTGAAGGTGCGCGGCGTCCAGGGCCTGATCATCGAAGCCGGCGTGCGCGACATCGCCACCCTGACCGAGATGAAGTTCCCGGTCTGGTCCAAGGCGGTGTTCGCCCAGGGTACGGTCAAGGAGACGATCGGCAACGTCAATGTGCCGGTGGTCTGCGCCGGCGCCCGCATCCGTCCGGGCGACATGGTGGTCGCCGACGATGACGGCGTGGTGGTGATCAAGCGCCGGTCGGTCGCCGAGGTGCTGGACAAGGCCAAAGCCCGCGAGGAGAAGGAGGCGAAGAACCGCGCCCGCTTCGAAGCCGGAGAACTGGGCCTCGACATCTATGGCATGCGCCAGCGCCTGGCCGACAAGGGCCTCAAATATGTCGAGCGCCAACCGGAAGAGTAACCCGCCATGCTGAAAGCCATTCCCTGTACGGCGATGCGCGGCGGCACCTCGAAAGGCCTGTTCTTCCAGGCCCGCCACCTTCCCGAAGACGGCGCCGCGCGCGACGCGGTTCTGCTGTCGGCGATGGGATCGCCGGATGTGCGGCAGATCGACGGCATGGGCGGCGCCCATCCGCTGACCAGCAAGATCGCCGTGGTCGGCCCCTCCTCCCGCTCCGACGCCGATGTCGAATATCTGTTCCTGCAGGTCGCCGTCGACAAGGCCGAGGTCAGCGACAGCCAGAATTGCGGCAACATGCTGGCCGGGGTCGGCCCCTTCGCCATCGAGGAAGGGTTGGTGCCGGCCAAGGACGGCGTCACCCCCGTGCGCATCCTGATGCTCAATACCGGCGCCATCGCGCAGGCCTTCGTGCCGACTCCCGGCGGCGCGGTCGAGTATGAGGGCGACGCCCGCATCGACGGCGTGCCGGGCACGGCGGCGGCCATTCCCATCGATTTCCTCGACGTGGCGGGGTCGAGCTGCGGCGCGCTGCTGCCGACCGGCAATGTGGTCGACGAGGTGCAGGGCGTACAGGTCACCTGCATCGATAACGGGATGCCGGTGGTTGTTTTGCGCGCCGCCGATTTCGGCAAGACCGGCCGCGAAACGCCGGAAGAGCTGGAATCCGACGCCGAGCTGAAGAAGCGCGTCGAGGCAATTCGATTGGAACTCGGCCCGCGCATGAATCTCGGCGACGTCGCCAAGAAGACGGTGCCGAAGATGACCCTGGTCTCGCCGCCGAAACAGGGCGGCGTGGTCGGCACCCGCACGTTCATCCCGCACCGCGTCCACGAGGCGATCGGCGTGCTGGGCGCGGTCTCGGTCGCCACCGCCTGCGTGCTGGAGGGCAGCGTCGCGGCGCAGGTCGCCGGCATCGCGGCGCGGGACGGCGCCCAGCGTCTGGAGATCGAACATCCGACCGGCTTCTTCACCGTCGACATGGAGGTGTCCCAAGGCGCTTCCGGCATCGAGGTGCGGAAATCCGCCCTGCTGCGCACCGCCCGCAAGCTGATGCGCGGCGAAGTCTATGTCAGGAGCACCCCATGATCCGCACGATCTGCCTGATCGGCTTCGGCGAAGTCGGCCAGATGCTGGCCGAAGATCTGCCGTCCCATCCCCTCACCGCCTGGGACGTGCTGTTCACCGACCCGGCCAGCAAGCCGAGCCGGGCCGTGTCCAGCCGCGGCGTGATGGCGGGCAAGAGCGCCGAAGCGGCGGTGGCCGGGGCCGAGCTGGTGGTTTCGGCGGTGACGGCGGCGCAGGATGTGAGCGCCGCCAAGGCGGCCGCGGCAGGCCTGCGCAAAGGCGCCTTCTTCCTCGACATGAATTCCGCCTCGCCGGAGATGAAGAAGCAATCCGCCGACATCATCAACGGCGCCGGCGGCCGCTATGTCGAGGCGGCGGTGATGGCGCCGGTCGAGCCCAAGCGCATCGCCACCCCGATGCTGCTGGGCGGCCCGCATGCCGAGGAATTCCTGCCGCTGGCCGAGGAAATCGGCTTCACCGGCATGAAGTTCTTCTCGGCCGATTACGGCAAGGCCTCGGCGGCCAAGATGTGCCGCAGCGTGATGGTCAAGGGCATCGAGGCGCTGCTGACCGAATCGATGATCGCGGCGCGTCATTACGGCGTCGAGCAGACCGTGCTCGATTCGCTGTCCGACCTGTTCCCGGTCGGCGACTGGCCCAAGCTGGCCCGCTACATGATCTCGCGCGCTCTCGAACACGGCACCCGCCGCGCCGAGGAAATGCGCGAAGTGGCCCGCACCGTTTCCGACGCCGGCCTGACCCCGCTCCTCTCCTCCGCCACCGCCGAACGCCAGGATTGGGCGGCGGCGCATAAGCAGGCTCTGGAAGCCCAGACCCTGACCGACATGCTGGATCGTTTGCTGAAAGACCGATAATGCTGATCATCGACTGCCACGGACATTACACCACCGCGCCCGCCGGGCTGCAGGCCTTCCGCGATGCCCAGACCGCCCATCTGAAAGACGCCTCCAAGCCGCTGCCCGCCGGTCTTTCGGTCAGCGACGACGAGATCCGCGAAAGCATCGAGAGCAACCAATTGAAGCTGCTCAAGGACCGCGGCGCGGACATGACGATCTTCTCGCCGCGCGCCTCGGCGATGGCGCACCATGTCGGCACCGAGGCGATCTCGCAGGCCTGGACGCGGGTCTGCAACGACACCATCAAGCGGGTGGTCGACCTCTATCCGCACAATTTCATCGGCGTCTGCCAGCTGCCGCAATCGCCCGGCGTCTCGATCGCCAATTCGATCGAGGAACTGGAACGCTGCGTCACCGAGCTGGGCTTCGTCGGCTGCAATCTCAATCCCGACCCGTCGGGCGGCCATTGGACCGCGCCGCCGCTGACCGACAAGGCCTGGTATCCCTTCTACGAGAAGATGGTCGAGCTGGACGTGCCGGCGATGATCCATGTGTCGGGCTCGTGCAACCATAATTTCCACGCCACCGGCGCCCATTACATCAATGCCGACACCACCGCCTTCATGCAGTTCATCGAGGGCGACCTGTTCAAGGACTTCCCCGCTTTGCGCTTCGTCATCCCGCATGGCGGCGGCGCCGTGCCCTATCACTGGGGACGCTATCGCGGCCTGGCCGACATGATGAAGAAGCCGCATCTGCGCGACCATGTGATGAAGAACGTCTATTTCGACACCTGCGTCTATCACCAGCCGGGCATCGACCTGCTGTTCAAGGTGATCGACATCGACAATATCCTGTTCGGCTCCGAGATGGTCGGCGCGGTACGCGGCATAGACCCCGAGACGGGCCATTATTTCGACGACACCAAGCGCTATCTCGACAATCTCGGCCTGTCCGAGGAAAACCGCCGCAAAGTGTTCGAAGGCAATGCCCGCCGTGTCTATCCGCGCCTCGACACGGTGCTGAAGGCGCAGGGCCGATGAGCAAATTCCAGATGGATGCCGGCTGGCTGCGTTTCCACCCCGCGCCGTCCAAGCCGGCCTTCGCCTTGCCGCCCGGCGCGGTGGACGCCCATTGCCATGTGTTCGGCCCCGGCGACGTGTTTCCCTATGCGCCGGAACGCAAATACACGCCGTGCGACGCGCCCAAGGAAAAGCTGTGGGACTTGCGCGACCATCTCGGCTTCTCGCGCAATGTCATCGTCCAGGCGACCTGCCATGGCGCCGACAACCGCGCTTTGGTCGACGCGCTGGCCCATTCGAACGGCCGGGCGCGCGGCGTCGCGACCGTCAAGCGCTCGGTCACCGACGAGGAACTGCAGGCGCTGCACGCCGCCGGCGTGCGCGGCGCGCGCTTCAACTTCGTGAAGCGGCTGGTCGACGCTTTGCCGCGCGACGCGCTCAGCGAGATCGCCGCCCGCATCGCCCCTCTGGGCTGGCATACGGTGATCTATTTCGAAGCCCAGGAACTGCCCGAGCTCTACGACTTCTTCGCCGACTTGCCCGGCACCGTGGTGGTCGATCATATGGGCCGCCCCGACGTGACCAAGCCGGTGGGCGGCCCGGAATTCGGCCTGTTCCTCAGGCTGATGCGCGAACACCCGGATTTCTGGTCGAAGGTCAGCTGCCCCGAGCGCCTGTCGAAAACCGGGCCGGACGGCTATGACGACGTCGTACCCTTCGCCCGCACCCTGGTCGAGACCTTCCCCGACCGTGTGCTGTGGGGCACCGACTGGCCGCATCCGAACATGACCTCGCATATGCCCGATGACGGCAAGCTGGTCGATTACGTGCCGAAGATCGCCCCGACGGCCGAGCTTCAGCGCAAATTGCTGGTCGACAATCCGATGCGGCTGTACTGGCCGGAAGAAGCCTGAAAGCAAAAACGCCGCCGGACCAGGGGTCAGGCGGCGCTTTGAAGGGTGGTCGGCGGAAAAGGCTGGCGATCAGCCCTGGAACGCGTCATTGCGGGTCGCATCCACCACCTCGCCGACATTCGGCAGGCCGCGGGCGATCTGCTCGGCGCGCTCGGCGGTGTCCTGGCTGACACGGCCATGCAGGTAAACCACGCCGTCGAGGGTCTGCACCGAAACACGGCCGCCCAGATCCTTGGTGATCGCTTCCTGAACCGCGCTGGTCTCGGCGGCGTCGCCACCGGGGAATTCGGTCTGCGCGAAAGCGCCGGAAGCCATCAGGGTAACGCCCGCCAGCACGGCGGCAGAGAAGAACTTGATCATGATTGAAACTCCATCGTCAGGTTGTGAGCAACACGCTCTGAAGACAGGTTCGGCGGTGTACGCCCGGATATAACATCCACCTTGGGCAAAGCAGCCCTGCGTCCGCGCATTGTAACGTTTTTCTTTTTGCATCGAAGGGCCTAAACCCCGCGGAAATCCTGGAAAAATCTCTTGCTTTAATGCTGCATATGCATCATACAGCCGGCCCAGGAAAACCGGAGTGCAAGCCATGGCCGACAATACGGTAAGCAAGGAAGTAACCCGAAACTGCGTGCTCACCCGGGCCCGCCAGATCTCGCGGGTGCTGACCGCCCTGTACGATCAGGAACTGCAACCCTACGGCGTCAAGTCACCGCAATTCACCCTTCTGGTGCTGATCGCCGAATTCGGCCCGCTGAGCCGCGCCGAACTGGGCCGGAGAAACCATCAGGACCGCTCCACTTTGACCCGCAACCTGCAGCCTCTCATCGAGCAGGGATGGGTCTGCGAGGATCAGTCCGCGGGAGGACGGCGCCGCCCCCTGTCCCTGACCGGACGGGGGCTTGATCTGCTGACCATAGCCGCCCCCGGCTGGTCGGCGGCCCAGGCGAAGGCGGAGAAGCTGCTCGGAAAGGACGGACACGCCGCCATCATGGCCGTCGCCGACAAACTGCCCCGGGCCTAGGTCACATTTTTGATCCACATGTTGCATATACAGCAATCTCACTGAAGGAGTTTCAAATGAACATCATCAAGAAAAGCGCGCTCTCGCTGAGTGTCGCGCTCATTGCCCTGATCGCCGCCGCCTCGCCCAGCCATGCCGAGACGGCCGCCCCCGCCCATCGCCAGACCGTCAGCGCGAAAGCCGCGGATGTCTCGGATGAGACGCTGGTCAAGTCCCTGCCCGGCTTCAGGAACGGCTATGCCGAAGTCAATGGCGTGCGCCTGCACTACGTCGCCGGCGGCCAGGGCGAGCCCCTGATCCTGCTGCCGGGCTGGCCGGAGACCTGGTGGACCTTCCACAAGATCATGCCCGAGCTGTCCCGGCACTACACCGTGATCGCCGTCGATCTGCGCGGCATGGGCGGCTCGACCAAGCCGCGCGACGGCTATGACAAGAAGACCATGGCCCATGACATCCGCGCGCTGGTCACGGCGCTGGGCTACGACAAGGTGAACATCGCCGGCCATGACATCGGCTCGGCGGTCGCCTTCTCCTATGCCGAGAACTTCCCGCAAGCCACCGCCAAGCTGGTGATGATGGAGCTGCCCCATCCCGACGACAGCCTGCTGACCTTCCCGCTGCTGCCGGTGCAGGGTCCGGTCACCGAAAAGGTCGGCGCCAACCGCCCCTATCTGTGGTGGTTCGCCTTCAACCAGGTGCCCGGCCTGCCGGAACAGCTGCTGGCCGGCCATATCCGCGCCGAGCAGAACTGGATCTACAAATATTTCCTGGTCGACGACCAGGCCATCGACCAGCATGACCGCGCCGTCTATGAACAGGCCTACAACAGCGCCGACGCGATCCGCGCCAGCAATGGCTGGTACCAGACCTTCGTCCAAGACATCGCCGACAATAAGACCTACGGTAAAGTCCAGAGCCCGGTCCTGGTGCTGGGCGGGCCGGCGTTCGGCTGGATGAAGAAAGTCATCACCCCGCGCGCCGATCAGCTGACCGCCCTGCCGGTCGAGAATAGCGGCCATTTCGTCACTGAAGAGCAACCCGGCTTCGTCGCCAAGACGATGATCGACTTCCTCGGATAAGGAGACGAGACATGAGCAAAGCCAAAGCCCCCGCCCGTTTCGCCGCGGCCGTCACGCTGTCGCTGGCGCTGGCGGGCTGCGCCCACCAGCAGATCCAGGACCCGAAGCCGCAGATCGATTATGTGCGGGTAAGCCCGGACATCACGCTCAGGACGATGGTCTATCACCATCCCGATCCGGCCGGAATCGTGCTGCTGCTGCACGGTTTCCCCGAGACGGCCTATACCTGGAAGCCCCTGGCCGACAATCTCGGCCGGGATTACGAGGTCCATGCTTTCGACTGGCCCGGCTACGGCCAGTCGTCGCGCCCGCCGGTCGAGAAATTCTCCTATTCTCCGCGGGACTATTCGGTCGTGCTGGACCAGTACATCGAGAAGGCCCACATCGACAGATCGAAGCTGATCATCTACGCGACCGACATCGGCGGCCTGCCGCCGCTGCTGCTGGCGATGGACAAGCCGACCATCGCCAGGAAGATCATCGTCGGCGACTTCGCCCCGTTCAACCGGCCGGACTATATGTGGGACAAGCTGCGCCTGCTGAAGACCAGGCCCTCGGCCGACGCGGTGCGCGCCGCCATCAACACGCCCCAGGCCCGCGACGAGACGCTCAAGAACGCCTTCACCCGCGGCCTGCCGCCCGAAGCGGTCTACGATACCTCGGAGGACTTCAAGAAGGACCTGGCCGCGGGCTGGGATCATGACGGCATGAGCACCGCCGACGCGTTCTATTACTACTACATCAATTTCAACCGCGACGAAGATTACCTCGAAGCCAATCTCGGCAAGCTCAAGACGCCGGTCGAGGTGGTCTGGGGCGAGAAGGACTTCTACATCAACCCGGCCATGGGCCGGGAATTCGCCGACAAGGCCCACCTGCCCTTCCGGCTGCTGCCCGGCATGGGCCATTACCCGCATCTGCAGGCGCCCGACAAGACGGCGGAGGAAATCCGCGCCGCCGCCAAATAACCCGGCGCTCACCCCGGCTGCCCTCGCCCGAGGACAGCCGGGAAGCGGCTACTCAGCGGTGCGCATAGGACGTGAAGATGAAATCCTTGCCGGCGACGATCTCGTGGCAGGTATTGCAGGCGCCGTTCACCACGCGCTGGGCATCGTCCCCTTCGGTGTTGAAGCTGTCCTTGGCGGGATCATAGATGAATTCCGCATATCCCCAGCCATGGGTGCCGGCGTATTTCTTCGAATCCTTCTCGATGAGTTCGACGAATTGCTGCTTATCGGTCACCTGGACCGCGAAGGGAGCCTCGGGATTGTCCTTTCTGGTCCACTGGATCTTGGCGATCTTGGCGCCTTCGGGGAACGGCTTGCCGTTGCCCGGGATGCCGGACCGATAGGCCTTGATCATGACGTCGTTGGCCGCGATCAGCTTGAGGCCCGTCTCCGTCACGCTCAAATTGACGGGGGTCCAGTTCTCGTAGCCTTTGAAATCGGCGAACGGTATGCCGTTCGGCGCTTTCAGCGCATATTTGTCTTCGGCGGAGACGGGCAGAGCGGCGAACGCCGCAGCGAATACAGCACAGCACACCATGGTCCTTGACGGAATTATCGTCATGATCATTCCTCCAACAGAGCATCAGTCGATTTTTCTGTATTGAACCGCGGGGGCGCCCCACCCGCGGCAATACAATGCGACTCGACACCCCGCCGGCTCAAGACCTTATGAGGGCTCGGCGGTCCACCCGCCGCCGAGCGCCTTGATCAGCAGGACACCCGCGGTCATGCGGCGGGTGCGGATGTCGGCGTCGGACAGGCGCGCGGCCAGCTCGATGTTCTGGGCGAGGATCACGTCGTAATAGGCCGACAACCCGCCGCCATAGAGCTTCTCGGCATGGCCGGTCGCTTCGGCGGCGGCGGCGACCGCGGCTTGTTGCGTATTGGCCTCCTCGGTCAGCCGCTTATAGGCGGTCAGCTGATCCTCGACCTCGCCATAGGCGTTGAGCACGGTCTGGCGGTAATTCGCGACCGCCTCGTCATAGGCCGACCGCGCCTTGTCGGTCAGCGCGTCGCGCCGTCCGCCATCGAACAGATTGACCACCGCCTGCGGTCCGAAACCCCAGGTTTCCGCCGGTGCCGAGAACAGCTTGTTCGGCAGGGCCGCCTCGACCCCGAACAAGGCGTTCAGATTGAAGCTGGGGTAATAGGCCGCGCGGGCCACGCCGATATCGTTATTGGCGGCGGCGGCGCGGCGTTCGGCGGCGGCGATGTCGGGCCGGCGCTGCAGCAGTTCGGCCGGCAGCACCTGCGCCACGGCGGGCGGCGTGCCTTCGAGCGGACGGGCCGGCAGCGAGAAATTGGCCGGAACCTCGCCCACCAGCACGGCGACGGCGTGTTCCAGGCTGGCCCGCTTCAAACGGATCTCGGCGGCCTGGGTGCGCGCTCCCTGATATTGCGCCTCGGCGGCGGCCAGATCGGGCTTGGCGGCATAGCCGACACCGAAGCGGGCCTGGGTCAGTTCCAGGCTCTTGCGGTAATCCTCGACGGTGCGGTCGAGGATCTCCTGCTCGCTGTCATAGCCGCGCAGGATGAAGTAATCGGCGGCCAGCTCGGCATGCAGCGCCAGTTCCACCGAGGCCAGATCGCCGGCGCTGGCGGCGGCGCGGGCCTTGCCGCCCTCGGCCTGGTTGCGCACCCGGCCCCACACATCGATCTCGTAGGAGATGTCGAGTCCGGTCGAGTAATTGTTGTAGCTGTTGTGCGGCAGCGGATTGGCGGTGCGGCGCGACACGCCGTCGCGGGTCGCCGAAGCGCTGGCGTCGAGGGTCGGGTAATAATCGGCCTGGGCGACGCGGGCATCGGCGCGGGCCTGGTCGAAGCGGGCGACCGCCGCCTTCAGGCTCTGATTGTCGACCGTGACCCGCTGTTCCAGGCCGTTCAGCTCCGGCTCGCCGAACACCGCCCACCAATCGCCGCGCGGCGTCTGGTCGCCGGGTGCTGCGGCAACCCAGCCATCGGCCTCCTTGAAGGCGGGCGGCGAGGCAATTTCCGGCCGGTGATAGTCCGGCGCCATGTCGCAGGCGGCCAGCGTCAGCACGAACAGCGCCGCCGCGGCGCGGGGAAGCAAGCCCCTCATGATTTCGCTCCCTTCTCATCCGCCTTGACCTTGACCAGGGCGCCGCTCTGGAGCGAGGCCGGCGGATTGAGGATCACCTTCTCGCCGGGGGTAACGCCGGTCAGCACTTCGACCGAGGTGCCGAAATCGCGGCCCAAGGTCACCTCATGCAGCGTGGTGCGGCCCTCGGCATCGACACTGGCGATGCGCGGCCCTTCGGCGCGGAACAGCAGGGCATTGGGCGAAACCCGCACGCCGCGCGTACTCACCGGCAGCGTGAAGCGGACATCGACATAGCCGCCCGACAGCAGCTCGCCCTTGGCATTGTCGGCTTCGAGTTCCGCCAGCAAGGTGCGGGCGCGCGGCTCGATGGCGTCGGCGGTGCGGACCAGCTTGGCCTCGAACGAGCGGCCGGGGAATTCCGGAAAGCTCAGCGCGACGCCGACGCCCGGCTTGACGCGCGTCGCATAGCTCTGCGGCACCTGGACATAGATGCGCAGCTTGCGTGTATCGGCGACGCGGAACAGCTCGGCCCCCGCCCCGCTGCCGGCATTGATCAGATTGCCGACGTCGGTTTCACGCGCGGTGACGATCCCGTCATAGGGCGCCACCACCCTCTCGAACGCCACCAGCTCCTCCAGGCGCTTCACATTGGCTTCGTTCGAGGCGACCAGGGCCGCCTTGGCCGAGGCGTCGTTGCTCGCCTGGTCGTCCTGTTCGGCCGAGACCGACTGGGTCGGCAGCAGGGCGCGGACTCTTTTGGCGGTCGCCTGGGCGACCCGGTTATTGGCCTCGGCGGTCTGCAGGTCGGCGCGGGCCTGGCGCAATTGCTGGTTCAGTTCCGGCGTGTCGATCTCGGCCAGCAGATCGCCGGCTTTCACATGCGCGCCGATATCGGTGTACCAGCGCTTGATGTAGCCGCTGGTGCGGGCATAGATCGGCGTGTCGATGGCGGCCTGCACGGTGCCGGGCAGGATCACCTCTTCCTCGGCGGGACCGGGCTGGGCAACGACGGCGGCGACGACCGGCAGGGCGGCATCCTCAGTGACGCGGGCAACCGCCGCGTCGGCCGAATGGCGCGACCAGATGCCGAAAGAGGCGGTCCCTGCGGCGATGGCTGCGCCGCACAGCAAAATCATACGGGTGTTCTTCATCGTAGGTCTCCAGGGATCAATGCTGCGGGGCGAGTTTGGCCGCGACCGCGCGGCGGCGGCCGTGGATCAGCGCGAACACGGCGGGTACGAACAACAGGGTGGCGACGGTGGCGAAGCACAGGCCACCGATCACGGCGCGGCCGAGCGGCGCGTTCTGCTCGCCGCCCTCGCCCAGCCCCAGCGCCATCGGCACCATGCCGATGATCATGGCCAGGGCGGTCATCAGCACCGGACGGAAGCGGCCGAAGCCGGCCTCGACGGCGGCGCGCAGGGCGTCGCCGTTCAGATCGGCCAGCCGGTCGCGGGCGAAGCTGACCACCAGGATGGAGTTCGCCGTCGCCACGCCGACGCACATGATGGCGCCGGTCAGGGCCGGAACGCTGAGCGGCGTGCCGGTGACGAACAGCATCCAGACGATGCCCGCCAGCGCCGCCGGCAGGGCGGTGATGATGATGAAGGCATCGGTCCAGGACTGGAAGTTGATGACGATCAGCAGATAGACCAGCAGGATCGCGAAGGCCAGGCCGCCGAACAGGCCCTGGAACGAGGTCTGCATGGTCTGGACCTGGCCGCGGATGGTGATGGTCGAACCGCGCGGCAGGTCCTTCTTGGCGGCATCGATGATCTTTTGCACGTCGGCCGCCACGGCGCCCAGGTCACGGTCCTGGGTGGTGCCGTAGATGTCGATGGTCGGGGCCACATTGTAGTGGTTGACCACCGCCGGACCCGACGAGCGGGTGATCGAGCTGAGCGCGCCCAGGATCTGCGGCTGGGTTCCCAGCGAACCGGTGATCGGGATGTTGCGCAGGGCGTCGATCGAGTCGAGCTGGGCCTGCGGGGTCTGGGCGACCAGCGGATAGGACACGCCGCTCCTGCTGTCCAGCCAGAAGGTCTGGTTGGTCTGGAAGCTGCCCGACAGCGAGATCAGCAGGTCGTTGGCGATGTCGCGCTGGGTGAAGCCCAGTTCCTGAGCCCGCGAGCGATCGACTTTGACGTTGAACTCGGGCAGGTCGAAGCTCTGCTGGATGCGCGGATCGGCGATCCCCGGAACATGGCGGATCTGTTCGAGCAGCTTCTCGGCGAAGGCATTGTTGCCGGCCTGGTTGAAGCCGCGGATCTGCACGTCGATCGGGGCCGGAGCGCCGAAATTGAGGATCTGCGTCACGATGTCCGCCGGCAGGAACGCGAAGGTGACGCCGGGGAATTTGGCCGCCAGATCGGTGCGCAGGGTGCGCACGTAACCGGCGGTCGGATGATGGTCCTCGGTCAGGGTGATCAGGATGTCCGCATCGGCGGCCGTGGTCGGCAGCGAGTTGCTGTAGGACAGATTGATGCCGCTGACCGGCAGGCCGATATTGTCGACCACGCTGGCGATCTCGGCCGCCGGGATGATCTTGCGCAGCTCGTCCTCGATGTCGTCGGACAGACGCGCGGTCTCCTCGACGCGCAGGCCGGCATGGGCGCGGACATGCAGCTTGATCTGGCCGCTATCGACGGCCGGGAAGAAGTTGCTGCCCAGGAAATAACCCAGCGGCAAGGACGCCAAAGCGGCAGCGAGGAAGACGCTGATGAACAGCTTGCGCCGTTCGATCGCCCATTCCAGAACACTGCGATAGCGCAGGCGCAGAGCCTCGAAGCGGGTCTGGAAACCCTGCTGCAGACGGACCAGCGGATTGCGCGACGGCGCCCGGTCGCCATGATCCACATGCATCTTCAGCCAATATTTGGCCAGGGTCGGGATCAGGGTACGCGACAGCACGTAGGAGGCCAGCATGGCGAACACGATCGCCTCGGCCAGCGGCACGAACAGATATTTCGCCACACCTTCGAGGAAGAACATCGGCACGAACACGATGCAGATGCACAAGGTCGCGACCAGGGCCGGGATGGCGATTTCCTCGGCGCCGTTGAGGATGGCCGCTTCGACCTCCTCGCCGTTCTCGAGATGGGTGTTGATGCTTTCGATGGCGACGGTGGCGTCGTCGACCAGGATGCCCACGGCCAGAGCGAGGCCGCCCAGGGTCATGATGTTGATGGTCTGGCCCAGCGCCGACAGCGCCAGGATCGAGCACAGCACCGACAGCGGGATCGAGATGGTGATGATCAGGGTCGAGCGCCAGGAGCCGAGGAACAGCAGGATCATCAGGCCGGTCAGGGCCGCGGCGATGATGCCTTCGCGGACCACGCCGCCGACGGCGGCTTTGACGAAGACCGACTGATCGCCGATCGCCTTGACGTCCAGATCCGGCGGCGCGGCGCTGCGGATCAGCGGCAGGCGGTCCTTGATTTGCGAGATGATGTCCAGCGTCGAGGCCGAGCCGGTCTTCTGGATGGTCATCAGCGAGGCGTGCTGGCCGTCGACGCGCACCAGGTTGGTCTGCGGGGTCGAACCGTCGCGCACATGGGCAACGTCGTGGAAATAGACGATCGAGCCGTTCACGGTCTTGATCGGCAGGTCGTTATACTCGTCGACCTTGGCCGGGCTGCCGTTCAGCTTCACGTTATATTCGAACTCGCCGACCTTTTCGGTGCCGGCCGGAATGATCAGGTTCTGCGCGTTCATCGCGCCGACCAGGTCATTGGCCGAAACCCCATGTTCGCGCAGCAGACGCTCGTCGAGGTCGATCTGGATCTGGCGCTGCTTGCCGCCATAGGGATAGGGGATCGAAGCACCCGCCACGCCCGCCAGCTGGGTGCGGACGAAATTGTTGGCCTGGTCGAACAAACCCTGCTCGGAAATCGACTGGCTGGACAGGGCCAGCTGGATGATCGGCACGCTGGAGGCGTTGTAGGAAACGATGAAGGGCGGCGTGATGCCCTGCGGCAGCTGCTTCAGCCAGGCCTGGGACACGGCGGTCAGCTGGCTCATCGCCAGATCGACGTTGGCGCCCTGGTGGAAGAAGAACTTCACCACGGAAATGCCGGTCAGGGATTGCGACTCGATATGGTCGATGTCGTTGACCGTGACCAGCGAGGCACGCTCGAAGCTGCCGGTGATGCGGTCGCTCATCTCCTGCGGCGGCATGCCGCTATAGCTCCAGATCACGCTGACCACCGGGATCTTGATATCCGGGAAGATATCGACCGGGGTCTTCAAGGCCGTCATCGGCCCGATGATGGCCAGCAATAGGGCCATCACAATGAACGTGTACGGTCGGCGCAAGGCGACCTTGACGATCCACATATCCAGCTCCGTCGAAAGGACGAGTTAAGTTGCACAATGAAACTTCGAGAGGTATATGTGAGTAGGTTTCATAATGCAACCTAATTTACGAGCCCCGTGATGCAGCGCAAAAATCTGAAGAATCCCGACTGTCCCATCGCCCGTTCGCTGGACGTGATGGGTGACCGGTGGACTTTGCTGATCGTGCGGGAAGCCGGCAAAGGCGCCGAGCGCTTCGCCCAGTTCGAGAAGAATCTGGGCATCGCCGCGAACATCCTGAGCGCGCGGCTGCGGAAGATGGAATTGGATGGGCTGATCGAAGCGCGCCTGTGCGAGGACAAAGCGCGCTACATCTACAGCCTCAGCGCCAAAGGGCGCGGGCTATATGATGTGCTGAGCGCTCTTCGCCGCTGGGGCGAAGAGTTCCTATGTCAGGACTTGCCGAGCACCCGCTGATTGCGGCGGTCGATGATCATGTGGGTCCGTTCGGTCGCGCCGGGCCCCGGATTGAAGCGGATGTTGCGGTAGGACAAGGGCTTGCCGCTCTTGCCGTGCAGCGTGATCCTCTCGATCGGATCGCCGGTCTCGTCCTCGGTCAGCACCAGCGGCGGCTTGCCGTCGACGGCGAGCCAGCGGTCGCCCCATTGCAGCAGCGCAACCAGCACCGGATACAGTTCCTCGCCCTTCTGGGTCAGGCGATAGCCGTCGGTGTTGGCGCGGTCGTCGAGCGGAAAGCGCTCAATGATCTGCGCCTCGATCAGCTTTTCCAGCCGCGTGGTGAGGATGTTGCGGGCGATGCCCAGATTGTTCTGGAACTCGTCGAACCGCTTGGAGCCCTGCATGCATTCGCGCACGATCAACAGGCTCCACCACTCGCCGACCTGATCGAGGGAGCGGGCGATGGAACAGTTCATTCCGATGAAGCTTTTCCTTTGCATGGCAGCATCCTAGCAAAAAGTTGCATGACGAGATCAAGAGCGAAATCGGGAGGCACCCTTGCGGCGCCTCCCGACCGTCTCCGACTTACGTCATTCCGCGGCCTGCAGCGAGGCCGGCTTCGAGATCTGGCGGTACGCCCATTCCGCGACCAGCAGCGCCGCGACGATGAAGGGCGTGGCGGCCAGGCCGAGATTGTGCGGAGCGACCAGGTTGATGGCGGCGCCGCCGATCAGCCCCGACATCGACACGCCGATATAAAGCGCGGCCGAATTGAGCCCCAGCACCAGCGGACCGGCCGCCGGCGCGGTGTGGATCAGGCGATGCTGCTGCGGCACCACCAGTCCCCAGCCGCCCAGGCCCCACACGATCAAGGCGGGGATCGCGGTCACGATCGAAGCCGAGCTCCAGGGCAGCAGGACGAAATCCACCCCAAGGGCGATGATGGCCGCGACGATGATATGACGGCTGCCGAAGCGGTCGGTCAGCTTGCCGGCGACCAGATTGCCGATCGTCGCCGACACGCCCCACAGCAGCAGCAGAAGGGCCAGCACGCGGGGATTGCCGCCGGTGGCGCGGTCGAAGCCGAGACCGATATAGGTATAGACCAGGAACAGACCCGCATAGGTCAGCAAGGTGGTCATCAGCGTCAGCAGCACGCGGGTGTCACCCAGCGGAGCGAGACGCTTGGACAGGCTGACGGGCGGCGGGGTCGGGATGTCGGACAGGCGCAGGGAGACACCGATGCCGGCCAGAGTGCCGACGGCGGCGACGAACCACATGGTGGCGCGCCAGTCGAGCAGGCCGCCGATGAAGGTGCCGAGCGGGGCTCCCAGAGCCGTCGCGCTGGACAGGCCGGCGATGACGATGGCCAGGGCGCGGCCGCGCTGTTCGGGGGGCACCAGCGAGGCACCGGCGGCGGTGGCGGTTGGGCTGAACATGGCGGCACCCAGACCGGCCAGGAAGCGGCTCGCCAGGGCGATGCCGATGGTCGGCGCCAGGGCCGTGATGGAATTGCCGATCACGAAGACGAGAAGACCGAGCAGCAAAAGACGTTTGCGCGGCCAATGGGACGCAGCCGCCGCGATGACCGGCGACAGCAAGGCATAGCTCAAGGCGTAAACGGTGACCAGCTGACCGGCCAGCCCGACGGAAACGCCGAGCGAGGCGGCGACTTGCGGCAGAATCCCGGCGACGACGAAGCTGTCGGTGCCGAGTGCGAACATGCCGCTTGCGAGAACAAGAAGACGTTTGTCCATGACACACTCCTGAGCGACCGGAGGCCTCCATCGGCGCGGCAAGTCGCGGTTAACTAAGTTGCATGACGCTACTTACTCCATTTAAGTTTCATTTTGCAACTTATTTTTGACGCCGCATGAGCCGCCCCTCGCGCCGCTTCCCTATATCCAGGCCCTATAGACGCAATCCCCGGTTGCCGAGTTAATTTGACAAGGCAATCGAGACTTGCACAATTGACGGGTTGCCGTCTTACAAACGCGCAAGAAGGGGAATCCAGATGAAATGTCCTCCGATTCTCGAAACGGAGGACGAGCGGCTTCAGGCCCTCGCCCTCTATGGATTGACCGACGAACAGCCTTTGCCCAGCCTGGATGCCGTCGCCCGGATCGCCGCGCATATGTTCGGCATGCCGGTGGCCGCAGTGAACATGATCAGCAGCGACCATGTCTTTTTCGCCGCCAGCATCGGCATCGGCGAGGTCGACATGCGCCGCGACGTGTCGTTCTGCGCCCATGCGATCACCCAGGACGGGGTGATGGTGGTGCCCGACGCGACTCAGGACGAGCGCTTCCACGACAATCCGCTGGTGACCGGCGAGGCCGGGTTGCGCTTTTATGCCGGCGTTCCGCTGTTCTCGCCGGGCGGGCACCCGCTGGGCGCGCTGTGCGTAATCGACGGAAAGCCGCATCCGGAATTTTCCAGGACCGACCGCGAGAGATTGCTGGAACTGGCGCATATGGCGTCGGACCGGCTGGAATTGCGCCGGATCGAGGTCGCCGCCGCGAACAAGCCGCAGGAGCCCGCAACCCCCTATGAAAACGACGAGCTCTATCGGCTGGCCAATTATGACGGGCTGACCGGCCTGGCCAATCGCGGGCGGTTCTATCGGCGGGTGGAGGACGCTCTCGCCTGCCCGCTTTCCGTCGCCGTGATCATGATCGATCTCGACGGTTTCAAGGACGTCAACGACACGCTGGGTCACGCGGTGGGCGACGCCGTCCTGCGCGAGGTCGCCGCCAGGCTGGCCGGGCAGATCGGCAGCGGCGACCTGGTGGCGCGCATCGGCGGCGACGAATTCGCCATCCTGCTGCCGGACGTCACCGCCTCCCTGCAAGCCACCGAAATCGCCCTCACCGTCAGCGCCGCCATCGCCCGGCCGATCATGGTGGACGATCAGGAAATCCGCGTGGCGGCCAGTTGCGGCATGGCTCTCGCCCCCTCGCAGGCGCAGGACCCGATGGAGCTGGTGGGGGACGCCGACCTGGCGCTGTTCAAGGCCAAGGCCGAGGGACGCGGCCGGGTCGCAGTGTTCCAGCCCGCCTTCCGCAACGAGGCGACCGCCCGCCGGCTCTATGGCATGGAAATCCACCGCGCGGTCGACGAAGGTGAATTCCTGCTGTTCTATCAGCCGCAGACGCGCCTCTCGGACGGCGCCCTGACCGGCGCGGAAGCGCTGATCCGCTGGCGTCATCCTCAGCGCGGCCTGCTGTCGCCGGCGGCATTCCTGCCCGCCCTCGAACGCGGACCGCTGGCCGCCACCGTCGGCACCTGGGTTCTCGACGAAGCCTGCGCCCAGGCGGCGATCTGGCGCCGCAACGGGTTCCCCGATTTCCGCATGGGCGTCAACCTGTTCGGCGCGCAATTCCGCGTCGGCGACCTTGAACGGGACGTCACGGAGGCGCTGGAACGGCACGGCCTGCCGCCCAGTGCCCTGGAGCTCGAAATCACCGAGAACATCGTGCTCAACCACGACGATGTGGCGCTCGGCGCCCTGGAGCGCATGCGCGATGCCGGCATCGGCATCGCCTTCGACGATTTCGGTACCGGTTTCGCCTCGCTCAGCTTGCTCAAACGCTATCCGCTGACGCGGATCAAGATCGACAAATCCTTCACCGATGGTTTCCTCACCTCGAAACAGGATGCCTCGGTGATCCGCGCCATCCTCGACATGGCGCGCAATTTCGACCTGGAAACCATTGCCGAAGGAATCGAGGAAGCGCAGCAGCAGCAAGGCCTGCGCGCCCAAGGCTGCGACGAGGGCCAAGGCTATTTCTTCGGCAAGCCGATGCCGGCCCCGCAGTTCGAGGAACGGTTCGGCGGAGGGAGTCTTTACGCGAAGGTGGGGTGACGCGGCCGCGGAGGAACGAGATCGTCCAGGGTCATCGGGCCGTACCGGCCAAAGTGCGGCCGCAGGCCGCTCAAATCACCGTCTACCGCGTCAACGACACCACGACGAAATAGAGAATGAGCCCCAGCACACCGAGGGCGATCAGGCGAAACAGGGCGAAGCCGGCTGCGGCTCCGAAGGCGGCCTTGAAGGCCGTCGAGAATGGCGAATCCAGCTTGTGGTTCAGGGACATCGCCTGGGGGAGGTATGACTGGGGAGCCTCGCCGTGCGAATAGGCGACCGGCGCCGGCTCACCGGCCGGCCGTTTGCGGAACCCGCGCACGTCATCACTGGAAGCGTCCACGCGAACGCCCCGCGCTATCTCGGCTGCTTCGGCGGTTTTATAAGCCCGAATCGCGGCTCTGCGCGCTTCCTGGTCGTTCTGCGGCTCACCCATTGCCTTACCTCATGGTCTGGTGCCCTGATAGATAGGGTGCCGCTAGATTAATACCAGCCAGTGCTGTGCATTCGCCGGCTGTTGCGCCGTCACCTGGACGTCGTTCTGGAATTCCGCCGACGTGCTGAAATCCGCCAGAAGCTGCGCATGCGCTTGAAGCTCGGCGCTCCTATAAGCCGCGGTGCCGGGGGTCGAATTGGCCAGGATCGGCGCAATCACATTGGCTTGATACCACGCCACATCCGAAGCGCTCGGCGCGCGATGCAGCAGATTGGCGTAGGTGTCCTGGATGAACTGCGCGTCGCCGGCCGAGGTCTGAGCGTAAGCGTGGGCACTGTTCGACGTGTATTCCGGCGATTGCAGGAAATTCTCGGCATAGGTGATCAGCGAGACCGACGGATTGGTCGCCGCCTGGTTTTCGTAATAGGCCAGGCCCGCCACATCGGGCACCCGGTCCAGAACGGCGGAATAGATCGCGGCGATCTGGAATGAGGAAACGCCGCCCGTCACCGCCGGCTTCTGGCTGGCGATGATTTCCGTATAATCCTCGAACTTCAGCGCCGTCATGTCGCTGAGCGGCACCGAGCCATGGTCCGCGCTGTCCGCCAGGGTGAAGCCAACCCCGTCCCCCGATGGCGTAATGGTGTAATCGGCGGCATTCCGATCGACCACATCCAGAACGGAGCCACGCCCCGCCACCCCATCGATCTCGGAGCTGAAAAGCAGGTCCTCGCCCTGAGCGACGATGGAAATCGTAAAATCGCCGGCGATCGCCGTCAGAACGCCTCGGTCACCGGCCGCCTGCTCCTGATTCATGGAAAGCGCCGGGATACCCTGGTCGGTCAGGGTGATCGATCCCAGCTTACCGGCAGCCGCCAGCGCCTGCAGACCGTCCAGATTGGCCGCGACGTCGGCGGCATTGTCGGACAAAGCGAGCGGAGCGCCGATCTGACCGGCCTGAAACGATTGAATGGCCGCCAGCGCGGCCGAGGGTTCGATCGTCCCAGAACCGCCCCCGAGGGTCAGCAGAAAACTGGCATAGACGCCGTCATAGGTCCCCTCGCCGATGATCTGGCCCGCATCATTGATGGCGACGGCATATTCCAGAACCCAGCCGGAATTGGCGGGAAGCAGGCTGTTGAGATCGGTCACGGTTCCGTTCTGCCAGAGAACCGCATGGACGTTGCCCGAAGCGGCCGCGGCGATACCGACGATCTGACCGTCATCATTGAGTCCGAAGGCCGAGCAGTTCGTATAGCCGACCGGCGCCGCCAGCAGGGTAATCCCGCCATTCTGCCAGACAGCCGCATGATCTGCGCCGGCCAGCGTGACGGTGCCGGTAACCGCCCCTGCGGCGTTCACCGAGGATACGCTGCTGGACACTTCGCCGGAGACTGTCGGCAGCGCGCTTACCACGCCATTCTGCCATATCACGGCCTGTTCATCGGTCGCCTGGGCGTTGGATTCGCCGGCGATCAGGCCGCTATTGTTGATGGCGACGGCAGCGGCCGTCGACTCTCCCGGCAAGGCGGGAAGTATCTGAAACGTCCCGTTCTGCCAAAGGACGGCATGCGACTGGGTGGTGTCGGAGCCCCAGGTTTGACCGACGATCTGCCCGCTGTCATTGATGCCGGAAGCGTATCCGCCCGTATCCGTTCCCGGCAGAGCGAGAAGAGACTGGGTTCCGTTCTGCAGGAAGGCCGGAACGGCACCGAGAAAACCGGGCGTGACGACTTGTTCGCTATAGCCGGCCACCACGCCGCCATTGTTCAGGCCACCTCCAAACCAGCTGCCCGGAGAGACCTGAGCGTAGGGAAGCAGCGGGGTCGGCGCTCCATTCTGCCAGAAAGCGGGAGCGCTGACCGTCGCTCCCGTCCCATCGGGAGACGGCTCGCTATAAGTCCCGAAGACCACGCCCGCCGCATTGATCGAATAGACTGAAGTCAGGCCGCTGAGATCGGCGATGCCGGCATAGGTCGTCATCGATGGAGCGCATACACTCTGAGAGTGCAATGCAACTTTGTTAACATAGCAATCGGGATCGATGAAGGGGTAATGGATGCGGTATTAGGGAGTAATACGCCACCACGATGGCAAACCGCGATTCTTCCAACCCCATTTGTCTTTCCCGGCTTACCCACGGTATGTCGCGACGAAACTACGTCGGGGCCGGACAAAGCTATTTTACCCGGAAAGAAAAATGCCCGCCTTGAAGACGGGCATTAACCTCAAGCGGTTTCGAACTCTCTTACGCGCTTTTTTAGTCTAGTTTCGACATTTTCTTTTCGCTCGATAGCCACATTGGCTTCTTTCACGACAGCGGCATAAAGAAGCGCCTCCTTCGGCAGCTTCTTTTTCGCGAAGAGCCAACTAGCGACACCAAACCAATCCCAAAGGGGACTGTCGGACGTGACTCTGGCCACAGGAGCCGGGAACAGCGTCCCTCGCTTACCTTTAGCGTAATTGGTGATCGCAGCCCGAGTCAGCCCAGTCCGCGCAGCGATTTCTGCCATGCTGACTAACGGATCTGGCTCGATCCGCTCAACGACGGCACCAGCAGCCTCAACAGCCTTCACCGCGGACGCTATAGCGACATCGCCAGATTCAGCCTCCCTATCAAAATCCACTATGATGTGGCCCTTTTGAAAGGAGATGGTCGCGTCATCGCAACCAGCATCGTAGAATCGAGCCTCGAAATCGTCGGCCTCGGGATCTAAGCCTGAAGCGATGATGCTAAATTCGAATGAAGCCATCATCTCTCTCCTTGATGTGGGCAGCGGTCTACAGCACGTCTTATTTGCTTGGCATGACTTTCAGGATTCTTAGGCGTTCCATTGACGCCAACCTGACACCCCTCCCTGTCTGCATGAGCGCAGAACAACCGGCCCCAATGGCCTAACGGGCGTAAGCTCCATCCTCTGTCTCGTGCGTACTGAATTGCTGCCTCAATCTCCTTATTTGGATGGCCGCCCTTAACCATTCCACCCCCGAAGCATGTCACGAGCGTTAACAAATGTCAACACAACCCCTCCCTCAGCCACTAATAAAGTCGCACCCTCAGCAGCAATCCTAACGATAGCTCATTGAAAGATATACAACGGTCATGCGCAGAAATGCCCCTCTGCTCCCTACATAGTAGGGAGCAGAGGCACTTGGAGGGTGCTCAGGATAGGAAATCAGAAGCCGAAAGCTTCTTATACGTGGCTCATAAGATCATCCGATACTCGATAGGCAAAGGTCGGGTCGTCAATTTGCTCTTGCGTCAGCGTGGCGTGAAACGAGGTCATCATCGTTTCGATATGTGCGGGCATGCTCAAGTGCTGGCCTATTTCAGCCAATCCGCGGAGTTCCTTGGCGATGTCCAGGTGACGGCATCCACCCCGGCCAGCGCCCAGCACTGGCTAATTCTAGTCTAAATTTTTCTGAGAAAGCTGACTATGCATCCGATCATTAAGCGCATCCTTATTTTCGTCGCTATCGGTTTCGCGATGCTGACTTGGGCAGTGTACGAAGGGTTGCGCAGCGGCGAACCGACCAAGCCTGTATTGCTTTTCTGTCTGGCTGTTGGTCCCCTCATTATTTTGGGCGGCCTCTTCAATCTGCTGCGTCCCCGGCTTTGGCGTCACATCAAGATCGACAACGTTCTTCAGCGCCTTGCCTTAGTCTGTTCGGTAGTAAGAGAGGGATGGGTTTCAGAACCATCGATGTGGTGAAACTGCATCTTGAGGGGCGTCTTAACCATGTTTGGTGCCGACCTGGCGAGCGCGGTTTGCGGTTTCTGCGGCAGGGCCTGCCGACCTATGGCTCAAGTTCCAGTGATCGCCAGTCCGGTTTAGATGTCACCGAAAGACATCTGTTCATAAGACGGCCGTAAGCCGTTTTTCGGCGGGGGCATTTTAACTAAGCGACAAGTGCCATCCGGCGAGATGTATCTGTCACGCCAGCCCGGCCGGCTCCCCCATGAAGCCATCGAGATGCCGGTCCGCCTCCTAACTGATCTCGGCGTCGTCGCGAGGAATTGGGCCGACACTGCATTAATATCTAGCACGGCCGCGCCATGCTAATGGTTGCGTATTGGAGATGAATATCGCGCAGTGCGGTGCATCACCCTGTGCGACGGCAAACGCGATTATCATCACACCCACTTAGTGGGGCGGTGCCGACCTGTCGGATCAAAATGACGGGCACCGCGAACACGCAGTGCATCAACCACAATATGCTGGGGGACCAAATGCACATCACTTCAAAAACGGCGCTTCTCGCCTTAGCCTTAATCACCGCGAGCATCGGCGCCTTAGCCGATGAACAAAAGAACGACACCGGCAGACAGCAAGACGGCGGCAAGGTGTATATCGTTTCATTTGGCGGGCCAGGTGGAAATTTCTTCACCCGACAAAATTTCAACAATATTGCAATCCACTGCGGAAAATACGTGGATCAGATCCAGCTCAACGGCTCTCCATTTGGTGGGTCGGGCGGCGGCGACTGCGGCGGCATCGGTCTTGCCCCAGGCGAGTACATCAACGCGGTCGATTACCGATCCGGGTCTTACGTGGATAACGTGGTTTTCCACACGAATCAGGGTCGGCAAATTGGCGGCGGCGGGCCGGGAGGAAACCCGGGTAAATTGACCAATATCCGCGTGCTGACGATCGGCGGGCGAGCGGGCGCTTACGTCGATCAGCTTGAAATCGAGTATGTTCAATACTGATTGAGCGCAGAGCTGGCCGACATTGCCAAATCGATTGGCGTGCTCGGCCAGCTTGAACGAGACAAAGTATTCGATCGCAATGCTCGGTATATTGCTCACCAGCGCAATCGCCTGACGCCCGGGAAAGCCGTCCATCGCCTGTATAGTGTCCGGCGGCGAGAGAGCGGCGGATGAAGGCGACCTACATGAACAGCGACATGATCGAGACGCCCGCGAGCGGACTACTGAAGAGCGCCGTGAAGAACAAACGCGCGCCGGGCAAATCATTGCTCTGGCTGAAGGCAGGATGTCGGGAAAAATCGATAGGACCGACATCACCGATCTCACGAAAGAAGAATTAATGGCGCGTTACCGGCGCCTGATGCCGGGGTGACAAGCGGGAGGTAGGTTTCGCGCGCTCGTATGCTCGCCCTTGCAGGGATAAAAATCCAACTTCATAGCAACCTCATCAATCCATCGAGACCGCCCCCAAAGAGGCTCGATTTCATTGATAGGCGGCAGGTTGGCAAGAGAGAGGGGAGTCAGTAGGTTCGACCTGAGAAATGACAGAAATCCGCCATTTCTCTTACTAACCAAACTCCCTGCGTCACGTTAATGCGCCGTTTTGGTCAAACTATACGCCGATTCATACGATTTATGAGTCGCGTGACACAGGGTAATGAATGGCGCGCCCTACTGGATTCGAACCAGTGGCCTGCCGCTTAGAAGGCGGCTGCTCTATCCAGCTGAGCTAAGGGCGCGCAAACGGCAATAGGCCGCTATTTTTATTCGACGCGGTCGAAACGGAAATTGTCGGCGTAGGCCTTGGGGGCGGGCGGGGCCGGCGGCTCGGCGTCCTTCAGCTCATAGGTGTAGCCGTGCTTCTGCGCGAAGGCGATGGCGGCTTCCTTGCTCTCGAAGGTCATCTTGACCTGCGAGCGGGTGTCGCGCGAGCCCGGCCAGCCCATCAGCGGGTCCGGCAGCTTGCGGTCGCCCGGCGAGAATTCGGCCACCCACTCATGGGTTCTGGCACGGCCCGACTGCATGGCGTTCTTGACAGGACGGTAGATGCGCATCGCGGACATGGGAACTCCTCGGGACAAGCGTAAGCGGTCTTAAGGCGGACTATTATCAGTTTTATCGGCCTAATCAAGCGGCTTTGGCCAGTTCGTGATCGGGCCGCGCGCCTCCTCGTAGAATTTCGCCAATCCGAGCACCGCCTGATCGGCGAAACGCGGTCCGGTGATCTGCAATCCGATCGGCAATCCCTCGCCGCTCCAGCCGCAATTGAGCGAAATCGACGGCTGCTCCGACATGTTCCACGGCAGGGTGTAGACGATATGGTCGAACGGCCGCAGCGGATCGTTCTGCGGCGACGGCAGCTCGGCACTGAAAGACGTCACCGAATTGGTCGGCGACAGCACCGCATCGACCTTTTGGAACAGGATCGCGGCGCGCCTGCGGATCGCCAGGGTCTGATTGAACCCATCCACCGCCCGCCAGCCCGGCACCGTCTCGCCGCCTTTGGCCCAGTCGAAAATGTACGGCAACAGCTTATCCAGCCGCTCCTGCGGCAGCGCGCGGATCTCGTTCCAGGCCCGCGCCCGCCAGAACATGTCGATGCCGTCGAGGATCTCCGGCGTCAGGATCGGCTCGACCGGCTCGACGATGGCGCCGGCCCGCTCGAAGAGGCGGGCGGCGGCGGAGACGGCGACGCGGGTTTCCGCATCGGCGCGGATGCCGGCGCCGGGCTCCTGCATCAGGCCGATGCGCAGGCCCTTCACATCGGCCTTGAGATCGGTCCAGTCGATCTCCTCGGCGGGCAGGCTCATGGCGTCGCGCGGGTCGGGACGGGCCAGCACGGTCATGGCCAAAGCGGCATCGTCCACCGTGCGGGTCATCGGGCCGGCGGCGCGGCCGACATAATAGGGATCGATCGGAATGCGCCCCAGGCTCGGCTTGAAACCGACCAGCCCACACCACCCGGCCGGCAGGCGGATCGAGCCGCCGATATCGGTGCCGACATGCAAAGGCCCATAGCCTGCCGCACCCGCCGCCCCCGCTCCGGCGCTGGAGCCGCCAGGATTGCGGTCGAGCTTCCAGGGATTGCGCGTCACCCCGTAAAAACTGGAAAGGCCCGAGGACAGCATGGCGAGATCCGGCACGGTGGTCTTGGCGAACAGGATGGCGCCGGCTTCCCGCAGACGCGCGGCCGGCGGGGCGTCGCTGTCGGCGGGAACCAGGGGGATGGCGGCGCTGCCCTGGGGGATCGGATCGCCCTCGGTGGCGACCAGTTCCTTGATCGTCACCGGCACCCCGTCGAACGGGCCGATCGGCTCGCCCCTGCGCCAGCGCGCGGTCGCGGCCTCGGCGGCGGCGCGCGCGGCAGCCGGATTATAGGCGTAAAGGGCGTTGATCTTCGGCTCCCACGCCTCGATATGTCGGGCCAGGGCGTCCCAGTAATCGAGCGGCGTCAAAGCCTTGCGCCGGAAGGCGTCGATCAGGGCGGCGAGAGACAGATCGAGCATTTCACACTCCGCGTGTTGACTGGCTTTTTATTATTCTATAAGACAGATATACAAATTGTCATACAACATTAAATAGATGGAAATTGACATGCGACAGACAAGCGCCCGACTCCCCAAGGCTCTCCTCCTCGGTTCTGCCTCGATTCTGGTCGGTTGCGGTCTGTGCTGCGAAGCCCGGGCCGACGAGGCCGAAAGCGATCGCATCGAAACCATCACCGTCACCGCCCAGCATCGCAGCGAAACGGCGCAGGACGTGCCGATCGCCCTGACCGTGCTGAAGGCCGACAAACTGTCGGACAATGGCGTCGATACGGTCAACGACATCCAATATCTGGTCCCCTCTTTCGAGGCGACCCCGCAATTCGGCAGCGGCCAGCCCAGTTTCCGCATCCGCGGCATCGGCTTCGAGGATTATGCCTCGAACAATTCCCCCACCGTCGGCATCTATGTCGATGATTACGCCTATCCGATCCCGCTGATGACCCAGGGCACTTTGTTCGACATCGACCATGTCGAGGTGCTGCGGGGACCGCAGGGCACGCTTTATGGCCGCAACACCACCGGCGGCGCGGTCAATTTCGCCATCAACAAGCCGACCGACAGCTTCACCGCCGGCGCCAGCCTGACCTATGGCCGCTATGACGATGCGCGCCTCGATTTCTATGCCTCGGGTCCGATCACCGACAAATTGCGCATCCGCATCGCCGGCACCACCGAACAGGGCGGCGCCTGGCAGCATGACCGCGTGACCGGCGACAGCTTGGGCGACAAGGATAAGGGCGCGGTGCGCGTCATCACCGATTACGACGCCACCGACACCCTCAAATTCGAACTGACCCTGCATGGCCTGAAGGACAATTCCGAGCAGCAGGGCCTCTATCTGCTGACGCCGCTGAAGACCGCCGGCGGCGCGGTCATTCCCGCCGACACCAACCGCACGGCGACCGGCTGGGGCACCTCGCCCTCCTTCGCCCAGGAAATCGGCATCTCGCCCGATCAGAAGCCGTTCCGCGACAATGAGGGCTGGGGCGCCGATCTGCGCACCGAATGGACCCTGCCCTTCGCGGTGCTGACCAATCTGGCCTCTTACGAAGGCTTCGACCGCCGCGAATATGACGCCTTCGACGCGGCTGACACCGCCGATGCCGACGTCTATTTCAACAGCCGCGCCGCCGTCTATTCCGACGAATTGCGCCTGCGCTCGCGCGATGGCGCCGGCCTGAACTGGACCGGCGGCGTCTATGTCGCCTATGAGCATCTGAACGAAGTCTATCGCTCGGGCTTCATCGACAGCTTCGGCGTCAACGCCTATACGCCCTACAGCCAGACCGCCAAGACCGAGAGCGGCTATGGCCAGATCAGCCCGCAGCTGACCAGCACGATCAGCGCCGATCTCGGCGTCCGCATCGAGCATGAGGACCGCGAGCTCTACCACTTCAACACGTTCGGCCTGACCTCGACCCAGCAGGTGGTGGATTTCACCGCGCTGAACCAGGACCGCTCGCTCTCCTACACCCTGCCCTCGGGCCTGGCGCGGCTGAACTGGAAGCCGATCGACGATGTGCTGCTCTACGGCTCGGTCAGCCGCGGCATCAAGTCGGGCGGTTTCACCGCCTACAACACCACCGACGCCACCGGCATCGGCACCCAGCCCTTCCAGCCGGAAAAGCTGTGGGCCTATGAAATCGGCTCGAAAACCAGCTTCGACCAGGGCCGCATCCAGTTGAACAATGCCGCCTATTGGTATGATTACACCGACCAGCAGGTGCAGTCCTCGATCGTCGATCCGGTCTATGGCCAGATCGGCAAGGTCGTCAACGCGCCGAAATCGACCATCACCGGCTTCGAGAGCGAGATCACCTGGAAGCCGATCCCGGCTTTGATCATCGGCCAGTCGGTCGGCTATACGCGCGGCTGGTACGACCGCTTCCTCGATGTCGGCGGCGCAGTGCAGGACCCGGCGACGGGACGCTTCAGCGCGATCTATGTCGACCGCAAGGATCAGAGCATCGAGGCGCCCAAGCTGACCTATGGCGGCTCGGTCTCCTATGGCTGGACCGTGGCGGACTTCCTGGCCGAACTGGGCGCCGACTATTCCTATCGCACCCAGTACATCTCGCATTTCGGCGCGCTGTACAATGTCGCGCCCTATTGGCTGGCGAACGCCCACTTCACCGTGCGCCCTGAGAGCGGGCCGTGGTCGCTGACCCTGTGGGGCCGCAACATCCTCGACGCGAAGTACGACATCACCCGCAATTTCTTCGTGGCGGGCGACAATGTCGGCATGGCGGGCGAACCGGCGACCTACGGCTTCACGGCCTCGGTCAAGTTTTGATAGTTTGAGGTGATGAACCAGCGCCAGGATTTTCTCGGCAACAGGGTGACGGCCGCAAACGACCGCACCCTGGCAGCCATCGACGATTTCGTCGGCGGGTTTCTCGCTTATGAAACGCGCGCCCTGAACATCCTGGCCGCCGCCGATGCCGATCCCGGCAATGCCCTGGCCAATGCCTATGCCGGCATCCTGCATATGCTGCTGGAAGCGCCGGCGGCTCCGGCCAACGCCCTGCCCTATCTGCAGAAAGCCCAGCGCGCTACCGCCAATCGGCGGGAACAGGGCGCGGTGCGGTTCCTCGAACTCTGGCGCCAGGACGATGTGCCGGGCGCGCTACGCGTAGCCGGAGAGACCGTCGCCGAATTCCCGCGCGACCTGGTGATGGTCAAGCTGCACCAATATCTCTGCTTCAATCTGGGCGATTTCACCGGCATGCAGCGCATCGCCGAAGCGGCCTCTGCCGATGACATCCCCTATTTGTATGGCATGCTGGCCTTCGCCCATGAGCAAAACCATCATCTGCGCGAAGCGGAAGCGGCAGCGCGGAAGGCGTTGTCGCTCAGTGAGCGCGAGCCCTGGGCGCAGCACGCCATCGCCCATGTGACACTGACCGAAGGACGGATCGAGGAAGGTGCGGCGTTTCTCGATAGCGTCAGCCATCATTGGACCGGCCTTAATTCCTTCATGGTGACTCACTTGTGGTGGCACCGGGCGCTGTTCCATCTGGAGCAGGGCAAAGTCGAAGACGCGCTGGCCCTCTACGACCGCGACGTCTGGGGTGTCGAAAAGAGCTATTCCCAGGACCAGATCGGCGCAGTGTCGCTGCTGGCCCGGATCGAACTGGCCGGCGGCGATGTCGGCAATCGCTGGGCGGAACTGGCACCTTGGCTTGAGGCCCGCGGCGCCGATACAGTGCAGCCGTTTTTGAGCCTTCAGTACCTTTACGGCCTGGCCCGCGCCGGGAGAAGCGAAGCGGCTCAGACCCTGCTGACCGCGATCCGCGACCGGGCCCGGACCGCGCCGGCTTTCGTCCGCCCGACCTGGGCCGAAGTCGCCGAACCTGCCGCCGAAGCGCTCGTCGCCCATGCCGAAGGTAACTACGCCCCCGCCGCCGAAGGGCTGGGCCGCGCCTTGCCGCGCCTGACCGAGATCGGCGGCAGCCATGCCCAGCGCGATCTGTTCGAGCGCATCTGGACACATGCGAAGCTGCATCTAGGCGCGATCCTGCTGATGCTGCTGCTCGCTGTGCCGGCGGCGGCGCGCGACACGCTGACCCTGGGCACCCAGCTGGAACCGCCGGGTTTCGATCCGACCATCAGCGCCTCGGCGGCGATCGGCGAACTGACCTTCCCCAGCCTCTACGAATCCCTGGTCCATCTCGGCCCTGGCGGCGCGGTCGAGCCAGGTCTGGCGACCGCCTGGGAGCTCTCACCCGACCGGCTGACCTACCGCTTTCATCTGCGCCAGGGCGTGCATTTCCACGACGGCTCGGCCTTCGATGCGGGAACCGCGAAATTCTCCATCGACCGCATCCTCGATGCCAAATCGCTGAATCCGCAAAAGCCGCTCTATGACTGCATCGACACCGCCGAAGCGGCCGATCCGGCGATTCTGGTCCTGCATCTCAAACGCCCCTGCTCCGGCCTGCTCTCCGCATTGGGCTGGCCCGCCGCGGCGATGATCGCGCCCGCCTCAGCGGCTGGCAACGCCGCCCATCCGGTCGGCACCGGTCCATTCCGCTTCGAGGAATGGCGGCGCGGGACCTCGCTCTCGCTGGTCCGCAACGCCGATTACTGGAACGGCGCGCCGGCCCTGGCGCGGGTGACGTTCCGCTTCCTGGCCGATCCCAGCGCCACCATCGACGCCCTGGCGGCCGGCGATCTCGACGGCTACACCATCTTCCCCGCCCCGGAAGCGATCGACCGGCTGAAACACGACAAGCGGTTCACCGTGCAGATCACGCCCAGCGAATTCAAGGGCATCCTGGCGCTCAACAACCGCAAGGCGCCGTTCGACGATATCCGCGTGCGCCGCGCTTTGTCCCATGCCATCGACAAACAGGCCGTCATCGATGCCGCGGCGTTCGGTTATGGCCGTCCGATCGGAAGCCACTACACCAGCCAGGACCCCGGCTTCGTCGACCTCAGCGGGCTCTATCCCTACGACCCGGCCAAGGCGCGGCAATTGCTGGCCGAAGCCGGCCACGCCAACGATCTTCACCTCGTGCTGAAGCTGCCGCCTTTGGCCTATGCGCGGCGCAGCGGCGAAGTCGTCGCGGCGCAATTGGCCGAAATCGGCGTCGCCGTCGAGATCGTGCCGATGGAATGGGCCTCCTGGCTGCAGCAGGTGTTCGGTCGGCATGATTTCGACATGACCATCGTCGCCCATGTCGAGCCGATGGATTACGGCATCTATGGCCGCGACTCCTATTACTTCGGCTATGGCAAGCCCGCGTTCAAAGACCTGCTGGCCCGCATCGACGCAGCGCCCGACGAGGCGAAACGCTTGGAATTGCTGGGCAACATGCAGCGGATGATCGCCGACGACGCAGTCAATGTCTTTCTGTACGAGCCGCCGCTGGTCAGCGTGTGGGACGCCCGGATCGAGGGCATCGAATACCGCACGCCGGTGCAGGTCTTCGACCTCGCCCACGCCCATTTCGCCGATCCGTCGCCCGATGCGGCGGTAGCGGCGAAGAACGGCAATGGCCGGATCGTTCTCGGCGCCTCGCTCGGCCTGACCGGCGCGCTGTTTCTGGCGCTGCTGGTGCGCGCCGGACCAGCCTTTGCGGCGCGCCGCGCGGTCAGCCTGGCGGTGACGCTGCTGGCCGCCAGCCTGGTGATCTTCCTGGTGGTACAGCTGGCGCCGGGCGATCCGGCCCGCTTCATGCTGGGGATGAATGCGGATGAAACGGCAGTCTCGACCCTGCGCGCCCAGCTCGGTCTGGATAAGCCGCTGCCGGAACGCTATCTCGCCTGGCTGGCGGGATTGGTCACCGGCGATTTCGGCACCAGCTGGACCTATCGCGTGCCGGTCGGAACGCTGATCCTGCAAAGGCTGCAGGTGTCATTGCCGCTCACTCTGCTGGCGCTGATCTTCTCCACCCTCATCGCACTGGCCCTGGCTCTCGCGGCGACGCTCGGACGCGGGCGCTGGACCGGGAAGCTGGCCGATCTGGTCACCGGCGCCGGCATCGCGATTCCCAATTTCTGGCTCGGCATTCTGCTGGTCGGGGTGTTCGGGGTCAGCCTGCATTGGTTCTCGGCCGGCGGGTTCGCCGGATGGGAAGCCGGACCGCTGGCCGCGCTGCGCTCGCTGACCTTGCCTGCGCTCGCCCTGGCCGTTCCGCAAGGCGCGATCCTGGCGCGGCTGCTGCGCTCGGAATTGTTCGAGGCCCTGGGCCAGGACTTCGTCCGCACCGCGCGGGCCAAGGGATTGAGCCGGCCCGCCGCGTTGCTGCGCCATGCTCTGCCCGCCAGCCTGCCTCCCGTGCTGACCATCCTCGGCATGCAATTCTCCTTCCTGCTGGCCGGCGGCGTGCTGATCGAGAATGTGTTCTTCCTGCCCGGTCTCGGCCGCCTGGTGTTCGAGGCGATCCTGGGCCGCGACCTGATCGTGGTGGAGAGCGTGTCGATCGTGCTGGTGTTCCAGGTGATCCTGATCTCGCTGCTGGCCGATCTCGCCAGCGCGGCGGCCGATCCCCGGTTGAGAGAGCGGGTGGCGGCGTGAAGACCGGATTAGCCCTCTCGCTGGTGCTGGTGGCGACCGCTCTGCTGTCGTTCGTCTGGCTGCCCTTCGATCCGGCGGCGATGGATATCCCGCACCGGCTGGAAGCGCCCAACTGGCACCATTGGTTCGGCACCGACGCCTATGGCCGCGATCTGCTGTCGATGGTGGCGGCAGGATCGCGGGCGACCCTTTATGTCGCCGTGGCTGCTTTGCTGGTCGGCGCCGGGTTTGGCGTGCCGCTCGGTCTGCTGGCTGCCTCGCGCGGCGGGCTGATCGAGGAAATCATCACTCGGGCGGGTGACGTCGTGTTCGCCTTCCCCGCTCTGCTGACCGCGGTGCTGATCGCCGCGGTATGGGGACCGGGCGTGGTTCCGGTGGTGGCCGCCGTCGGGATCTTCAACATCACGGTGTTCGCCCGCGTCACCCGCGGCGCGGCCCTCGGGCTGCTGCATCGCGACTTCATCCTGGCCGCGCGGATCGCCGGCAAGGGTGAACTCCGCATCGCCTTCGAACATGTGCTGCCCAATTGCCTCGGCCTGCTGATGGTTCAAGGCGCGGTGCAGTTCTCGCTGGCGGTGATCGCCGAAGCCGGCCTGTCCTATGTCGGGCTCGGGCTGCAGCCGCCGACGCCGAGCTGGGGGCGCCTGCTCGATTCGGCGCAGACCATGATGGTGCAAGCGCCCTGGCTGGCGGTGTTCCCCGGCCTGGCCATCCTGCTGACGGTGCTGGGCTTCACCCTGCTGGGCGACGGGCTGCGCGACCGGCTTGATCCGCGTCTGGCGAAGGAGGCGCGGCGATGATCCTCGATATCGCCGATCTGCGCCTGTCGGTCCTGCCCGAGGTGGTTTCGCTGTCGGTCGGACCCGGCGAAATCGTCGGGCTGGTGGGAGAATCCGGTTCCGGCAAATCCCTGACGGCCCTGGCGGTGATGGGATTGCTGGCGCCGGAAATTCATGCGTCGGGCAGCATCCTGCTCGATGGCCGCCAGATCATCGGCGCGTCGGAAAAGGACATGCTGTCGGTGCGCGGCAAGATCGCCGGCATCGTCTTCCAGGAGCCGATGACCGCGCTGAACCCGGTCATGCGCGCCGGCGATCAGGTGGCGGAGACGCTGCTGTGCCACGGCATCCCCCGCGCCGATGCCCGCCGCCGTGCCGAAGAAGCGCTGGAGCAAGTCGGGCTGCCGGGCCTCTATGACCGCTATCCGCACCAGCTGTCCGGCGGGCAGCGCCAGCGCGTCGCCATCGCCATCGCCATCGCCCTGCGCCCGCGCCTGCTGATCGCCGACGAGCCGACCACCGCGCTGGATGCCGTCATCCAGGCGCAGATCGTCGCCCTGCTGCAAAAGCTGGTGGCTGAGACCGGCATGGGATTGCTGCTGATCAGCCACGATCTGCCGCTGGTGGAACAGGTGACTCACCGCGTCGTGTCGCTGCGCCAGGGCGAGACGCCGGTGGCCGTTCCGCCGCGCCCAGCCGGCGCTCCCGGCCCGGTGCTGTTGCAGGGTTCCGGCCTAGTGCGGGAATATCGCCATCCCAGACTGCGCGCCCTCGACGGCGTCGACATCGCGGTGCATGAAGGCGAGAGCGTCGCCATCGTCGGCCAATCCGGCTCGGGTAAATCGACCCTGCTGCGCACGCTGCTGGGCCTCGAAAAACCGCAAGCCGGCAGCGTGACCTTGAACGGCCGCATACAGGCGGTATTCCAGGACCCGGCCGGCAGTTTCGATCCGCGCTGGCGGGTGGAGAAACTGGTGGCCGAGCCGCTGCCGCGCCTGCCCGCCGCCGAGCGCCGCCGCCGCGTCGAGAAGGTGCTGGTGCAGGTCGGATTGAAGGCGGAAGACGCCGACCGCTTCCCGCATCAATTCTCCGGCGGACAGCGCCAGCGCATCGCCATCGCCCGCGCTTTGGTGATCGAGCCCGACATCATCGTCTTCGACGAAGCGACCTCGGCGCTCGATCCGTCGGTGAAGGCGCAGATCCTCAAGCTGCTGGCCGAGATCGCCCAACGCCGGCGCATCGCCTATCTGTTCGTCACCCACGACCTGGCCTCGGTCCGCCTGATCTCGGACCGGGTTCTGGAAATGACGGACGGCAGGCTGGCTCAGGCGTGATAAACGGCCCGGGCGATGGCGCGCGCCAGGCAATCGGCGGCGGCGGAGCCCAGCCGGGCGATCTGCACCGAACGCTCGGCGCCGCGCGGCGGCAATTCGACCCCATCAGCCACCGCGAACACCGTGTCGCCGTCGAACGGCGTATGGGCCGGACGCACCGCCCGCGACATGCCGTCCTGGGCCATGATGGCGAGACGCTTGCATTCGGCGGGTGTCAGCCGCGCCGAGACCGCCACCACGGCGATGGTGGTGTTGGCGCCCGGCTTCATCCGGCCGATATCCAGCAGGCGCGACAGATCGGGAAGCGGATCATGCGCGTCGGCATGACCGAGCGGGCGATGGCCGCCGAATTCGTCGCCGAACTCGAAGGGCCAGGCCCAATAAGTCTTTCCATCCGGCATCAGCACCGATCCGACCGGATTGGCCGCGACCAGCGCCCCCACCACGATCCCCTCGCCCAGATCGAGCGAGGCCGAGCCGATGCCGCCCTTGATGCGTCCCGCCGCGGCGCCGCGCCCGGCGCCGACCGAGCCCAGCCCGAACCCATGCGCCGCCGCCTCGACCGAGGCGATGCCGAGATCGCGATAAGGCGGGGTCATGCCCCATTGCTTGTCGCCCTCATTGGCGAGATCGTGCAGCACGGCGGAGGGAACGATCGGGATATGCGGGCTGTGCGGGAACAATTTCAGCCCGACGCCCTTGTGCGACAGGCTGGCGGCGACGCCGTCCGCCGCGCCCAGCCCGAACACCGATCCGCCCGCCAGCACGATGGCATGGGCGATCGAATTGAGGCTTTCCGGCTCCAGCGCCGCCGTTTCGCGCACGCCGGGACCGCCGCCGCGCACATCGACGCCCGCCGTCCAGGCCTCGGGCAGCAGCAAGGTCGTCACGCCGCTGGCGGCGCGCTCGTCGGTCGCGTGGCCGACCTTCAGGCCGGGAACGTCGGTAATCAGGTTGAGCGGGCCGGGACTCGGCATTAAACACTCCAGGGGAAAGTTTCAGGGGAGCATCATGGCGACAGGCGAGAACACAGTCGAGACCGTCACCGGAGAATTGGTCGAAATCCGCCCCGGGCGCCGCATCAGCCTGGCGGTATCGGAGGGCCGCAAGGACGTGACGGTGTTCCTGTGCCATGGCGGCGGCGGCAACAAGGATCAGTGGCGCAACCAATGGACCGCCCTGGTCGAGGCCGGCGTGCGCGTGGTCGCCTGGGATAATGTCGGCCATGGATCGAGCCCGCAGCCCGCCGTGCGCGAGCTTTACCGCGGCGAGGAATTCGTCGCCGATTTGGCTGCGCTGGTCGACCGCTTCGGCCGGGGCAGGATCGTACTGGCCGGCCATTCCTATGGCACCCGCCAGACCCTCGCCTTGCTCGCCGGCTATGCCCGCAAAGGCCAGCTGAACCGCGTTTCCGCGGCGGTGCTCTACGCTCCGCCACCGCCCGGCGGCTCGCTCGGCGTCGGCCCGATCGCCTGGCTGCCGCCGCTGATCCTCGAATGGCTGCGGCCCAAATTATCGCGGCGCTTCCGCGAACTGGCCTGGCATCCCGAGACCGATCCGGCGCTGATCGACTATGAGGAGAGCCTGACCAAGCGCAACAGCCTCTACATGACCCAGGCCCTGCTGACCCAGGCGGTCCAGGTGCCCGACGAGGACCTCGCTTTGATAGATCTGCCGGTCACCATCCTGGCCGGCGCCGAAGACCAGCTCACCCCCGCCGCCTTCGCCCAAGGGCTGGCGGCGAAACTGCCGAACGCCCAGCTCGACATCATCGAGCGCAGCGGCCATCAGATCATGCTGGAACAGCCGGGACAGGCCACCGCGCCGCTGCTGGCGGCGGTCACCGGCTGACGCCACTCCGCCGCGCCCAGGCCGAAACTGCCCTGTCAGACCGGCAAGGATTGCCCACAGGCAAGGCAGGTCCGGCCTGGCCGCGTCACGCCGCGACCGTCAGCCGCGCTCATCCCGCGTTCCCGGTTTTGGCACAATTTGTGCAGGCTTTTATCTAATCGCGCGTGCGACAGTTGAAATAGTTACCTGTTCGGAGAGTGGTATGGACTCGACATTGACCTCGGCGGTCTCGGGATTGCTGGCGCAAAGCTCGGCAATCAGCAATGTCTCGACCAATCTCGCCAATAGCTCGACCAACGGCTACAAGGCCGTCACCACCAATTTCAACGATCTGGTGGAAGGGGCGGCCGGCGGCAGCGCGACGACGGTTTACAGCGGCGTCGCCGCATCGACCCGCCAGAATGTGACATTCCAGGGCGCGATCTCCAGCGGGACGGAATCGACCGACCTGGCGATCGACGGCAATGGCATGTTCGCCGTGAGCAACGGCGCGGGCGGCACCGCGACCTATTACACCCGCGACGGCGCCTTCAATCCCGACAATTCGGGCAATCTGCAGCTGGTCGGCACCAATTATTACCTGCAGGGCTATCCGACCGACGCCACCGGCAAAGCCACCAGTTCCACCCTGCAGACCGTGAATGTCGGCAATCTCGGCACGTCGGCCTCGGCCACCACCAGCTATTCGCTGTCGGCCAATCTGCCCGAGGGGCAGCAATCCGCCATCTATTCGCAGAGCTATACCAACTTCGACACCAACACGACGCAGACCGTCAATTACAGCTATTCCAAGGTCAGCACCGATTCGTCGGGCAACACGACCTATCAGCTGGCGATCAATGATTCCAATTCCAGCGCCACGCTGACCGACGATGACGGCACCACCAGCACCGCCGGCCAGCCCCTGGTGTACGATGTGGTGGTGGACGGCTCGGGCAATATCAGCTCGGTAACCAATGCCGCGACCGGTCAGACCACCTCGGCCTCGCCGTCGCTGCCGACCATCACGCCCAGCGATTCCCTGTCCGGCATCGCGCCGCCGTCCAGCTGGTCGACCCTGGGCTCGTCCGCCGCGATTTCCAGTTCGATGAGCGTCTATGATTCGCTCGGCACCCAGCAGACCCTGCCGGTCACCTGGACCCCCGAAGGCGACAATCAGTGGCTGATGACCGTCAACAGCCCGACCAACGCCTCCGGGGCGAGTTCGGGCACGCTGCTCGATTCGACGGGCGCCGCGGTCAGTTCCTATTCCTATCAGGTCAGCTTCAATTCGGACGGTTCCCTGGGGTCCGTCACCGGCCTGCCGACCTCGACCGGCGGCACCGCGCCGATGGCCGGCACCAACGAGCCCGCCATCACCGCCAGCTGGAACGACCAGGCCGCGAACAGCTCGATCAGCCTCAATCTGGGGACCCCGGGCTCGAGCGGCGGCGGCGGCCTGACTCAGTTGAACAGCGGCGACAGCACGGTCGACGTCAAGAACATCTCGCAGGACGGCATACCCTTCGGCACCATAAAGGGCGTCTCGATGAACGACAGCGGCGAGCTGATCGCCACCTACACCAACGATACCAGCCGCCCGATCTACAAGATTCCGGTCGCCACCTTCGCCAATGAGAACGGGCTGACCGCCATGTCGAGCCAGATCTATGCCACCTCGCAGGCGTCGGGAACCGCCACGCTGAATGCGGCCGGCACCAACGGCGCCGGCGACATCAAGGGCGACTCGCTGGAAGCCTCGACCACCGACACCACGACCGAATTCAGCAACATGATCAGCGCCCAGCAAGCCTATTCGGCGTCCTCTCAGGCGATCAGCACCGACAAGCAGGACTTCACCACCCTGATGCAGTCGGTGTCGTAATCCTCATTCCGCCGCGGCCGGCAGAGCCTGGCCGCGGTCTTTCCACGCCACCAGCACGGCGACGAAGGCAAGACCGGTCAGAGCGGTGCAGACGGCCAGCCCGATCGTGAGAATATCGTTCTCGGCCAACCAGTCGCCAATGGCGGTACCGGTCGTGCGCGCCGCCGAGATGGTGCCCCAATAGAGGAACAGCGACGGCGCCGCGGCGCGCCAATAGACCGCCAGCACCGGCAGCAGCGCTACCGACAAGGCGATCGCCGCAACGCCCTCGCCGATCGTGTGCTCGAAATAATCGCCCAGGATGGTGCCGAAGATGCCGGCCGACAGCATGGTCGCCCAATAGAGCAGATCGGTCTCGGGCAGCGCCTTGCCTTGCTTGGCCTGCTCGCCTTTCTTCAGCGCCACGAAAGCCAGCGCCGTGATCAGCACGGCGAAGCCGGCGGTCAGGACCAGGCGGTCGATATGCAGGCCGCGTTTGCCGGCCAGGTAATCGGCGATGTTGGTGGCGCCGGTGCGCAGGATGATGATGCAGAGCCAGTAATAAGCATCATGGGCCAGGCGGTCGAAACGCTCGGCCCCATAGGCCGCGACGAACAGCACCGCCAGGATCGGCAGCCCGCCCAACAGGCCCAAGCCACTATTGTGGGCGTAAAGATCGCCCATATTGGTGCCGAAGATGCTGGCGAGAATAATGGCCGCCCAATAGCGGGGAGTAATGGCCGGGAGATGTTTGCTCTGCATGATCCGCTTCCCTGGAGGTCCTTTGCGGATCGATTAGCCGGCCAGACGGCGGCTGGATCAATTAAAGTTTGAGTTAGGTCGTTCAGCCATGGGATAGATCGTCGCGAGGGCCTCATTCCTCGGGAGACCATATGGACCGCCTGCTGGCCATGGCGACCTTCGTCCGGGTCGTCGACACCGGATCGTTTTCCGCCGCCGCGCGGCATCTCGGGGTTGGACAGCCCGCCGTCTCGAAGACGATCGGGCAGTTGGAGGAAAGCCTCGGCGTCAAGCTTCTGGCGCGCTCGACACGCGGCCTCGCCACGACCGAAGCGGGCCAGACCTATTACGAACGGGCCAAACGCGTGATCGAGGAAGCCGACGAGGCCGAGCTCGCCGCACGCGGCGCCGGCGCGGGTCTGACCGGGCGGCTGCGCATCTGCGCCGCGGTCACCTTCGCCAGGCTGCATGTCATTCCGCATCTGGACGGCTTCATGGCCGCTCATCCGGGGCTCGACATGGAGGTCGTTCTCGATGACCGCACCATCGATCTGGTGCAGGAGGGGATCGACATGGCCCTGCGGATGGGCGACCTGCCCGACTCGTCCCTGACCGCGCGGCGCATTGGACGCGCTCCCCGGCTGATGGTCGGGACGCCGGCCTACTTCGCCCGGCATGGCGAACCGGAACGGCCATCCGACCTCGACGCCCACAGCATGATCGTGAACAGCCGGGGCGGCGGCGACAGCTGGACTCTGCGCCGGGGTGCCGAGGAAACCACGATCGCCCTGCGCGGCCGCCTGCGCGTGACGGCGGCGGAAGGTATCCGCGCCGCGGTCCTGTCGGGCCTGGGAATGGCGGTCGGCTCGCGATGGATGTTCGCCCCCGAACTGGCCGATGGCTCGGTCAAGGCGGTGATGACCGATTGGACGCTGCCGCCCATCGATCTCTGGGCGGTCTACCCCACCGGCCGCACCGTCACCACCAAGGCCCGGCTGTTCACCGACTTCGTCGAGCAGCTGATGGCCATCCATTCCCCCGGGGAATAAATACTAGTCGAACAACCCGCCTACTAGCCGCATGCGGTCATAGATACCTTCTCGTCATCGAAACCCCGCTCAAGGAGAGCGACGATGACGCTTCAAGCCAAACTGGACGCTTTCAAGGCCGATTTCGAAGCCGGCAAGCCTCCGTACAATGTTCCCCCGCCGGTCATTGCGGTCATGCGCCGCGCCACCGCCGAACTCAAGGCCTCCGGCCTTGCCGAAAAGGCGCTGAAGGCCGGCGACAAGGCTCCCGCCTTCACCCTGAAGGACCCGGAGGGCAACGACGTCTCTTCTGCCGCTTTGCTGGCCCAGGGCCCGCTGGTGGTCAGCTTCTATCGCGGTGTCTGGTGCCCGTACTGCAACATGGAACTGCAGGCGCTGCAGGCCGCGCTGCCGGAGTTCGCCAAGCGCGGCGCCAAGCTGGTGGCGATCTCGCCCCAGACCGCCCCGAACAGCCGCAAATCGGTCCGTCAGAACGAGCTGAGCTTCCCGATCCTGTCGGACGTGAAGGGCGAGGTCGGCGCCGCCTTCGGCCTCAGATTCTCTCTGCCCGACTATCTGGTCGAGCTCTATAAATCGCTGAAGAACGACCTGCCGGCCTTCAATGACGACCCGGCCTGGACCCTGCCCATGCCGGCCCGCTACGTGATCGGCCAGGACGGCACCATCGTCTATGCCGAGGTCAACCCCGACTATACCCGCCGCCCCGAACCGCAAGACATGCTGCCGGCACTCGACCGCCTGGCCCGCTGAAGGAGTATCCATCATGACCATCAACGCTTTCACTCTTCACGACACCGCCACCGCCCCGGCGGCCTCGGCCGACATCCTCGAAAACGTCCAGAAAGCCTGGGGCTTCGTTCCCAATCTGCACCGGGTGCTGGCCGAAAGCCCGGCCGCGCTGGAAGCCTACGCCACCCTGTGGGGCATCGCCGAAAAGACCGGCTTCACCCCGGTGGAACGCAATATCGCCTATCTCTCGATCATCTATGAGAACGAGTGCACCTATTGCATGGCCGGCCATTCCAACCTGTCGCGCATGGTCAAGGTCGAGGAAGACCACATCGCCGCGATCCGCGACGGACGTCCGGTCTCCGATGCGAGACTGGAGGCGCTGCGAATCTTCGCCGCCGCCGTCACCCGCAACCGCGGCGTGGTGAGCGATGCCGCGGTCGCCGCCTTCAAGGCGGCCGGCTATGACAACCGCGCCATCCTCGACGTGCTGGTGCTGGCCGCCACCAAGCTGATCTCGAACTACGCCAACCATCTGGCCGACACCCCGCTCGATCCCTTCATGAAGGGGTCCGAATGGACCGCGCCGGGCAAGCTGAAGGCCTCGGTGTAAGAAAGGCAAGACGCCGGCATCGCCCCCCGATGCCGGCGTTTTCAGTGTCCGCAAATCTCATACCTCAAGATCGCCTCGGTCGTGGCTTTGCCATCCTTGCCGGTCGGCAGAGGATGAGCTTGCGCATTTCCCCCGCTATTCCTTGAGGCCCGTGGTGAATTTCGCCGTGATGCGCGCCCCCTCGCCGCTGTCCCACACCTGCTTGACCGCGGCATCCAAGCGCCGGATCAGATCGCTCGGCACGGCGGGATTGCAGGCCAGATAGAGATCGAAATCCTCGTAGCCGAATAATTCCTTCAGTTGAACCCCCGACCGTCTGGCTTCGCTTTGCGCCTGCCCCCGGTTCGCCACCCAGAAATCGATGCGGCCGGCCAGCAGCATGTCCATCTGCTTTTCGGCCGGCGGCGCCGGAACGATCCTGATCCCGTTCTCGATCAGCCGCGCTTCGGCATAGTCGCCCTGGGTCAGTTCGGTGCGGTAGCCCTTGAGGTCGGCCAGCGCATGGGCCTGGATCGGGCTGTCGGGCAGAACGAAGATGGCGAGAGAATCGTGCGCGACCGGCCCGACCCACCGGAACAGCTGTTCGCGGTCGGATGATCTGACTGTCGAATAGACGCAGCTATGGGGATCGGTAAGTGCCTCGTGATAAGCGCGCTTCCACGAGACCAGCCGCGGCGTAAAGCCGAGCTGCATGCGGCTCAGGGCGATGGCGAGGATCTCCGTTGAAATGCCCGTCACATGATCGTTCTCGATCATGTTGTAGGGCGCCAGATCCTCAGTATAGAACGTCAACGGTTTGGCTGTCTGGCCCAGCGCCGCGCCCGAGATCAGAAGACCGCAAACAGAAATCCACAAGAAGCGGCGGTAATGTTTCATTACGCGTTTCCACTTCAGACAATAAGTGGAAAGAATTGCACATTCCGCCGGCCTGATGAAGACCCTGCGTCAACCGCCCGCCTTGAGCACCTCGTCCAGCGGCGGGATCGGCGTAAGCCATTGACGCTCGGCGCGGGCGACACGCTCGAGAAAGACAAGTCCATATTCGTCGGCAACGGCCGTCCGTCAGTTCGCATAGACCGGCCGGTACCATAGCCGCTCATCCTTCAGCGGCTCCTGGTCGCCCAGCAGCGGATTGTTCAATTCGACGATCAGCCGGCGGTCATGCTCGATCCTGGCGATGGTCCCGGCGAATGCCTTGCGGAAGAAGGCCTCGAAGCTTCCATCGGCCTGCATCGCCCAGAGACCGGCTTCGACCCGGGCGGCGCTCAGCCGCCCTTCCGCCGTGTTGCGGAACCAGAAATAGACCGGCATCGGGTAATGCAGCAGCAAATGGCGCTCGATGGCGATCGGGGCGTCTCCCCAAGGGCGCTCGGTCATCTCGCGGATCGCCTCGCCATAGCCGCGGGTCACGGCGTCGCACCGCCCGGCCCCCATCATCTTGAACAGCCCTTCGAACGAGTCGCCCGTCACGACGGTCAATCCGGCGCGCCGCATGATGGCGGTGTCGGCCCAAAACCCCATCGAGCCGATCGGTATACTTTTCAAATCATCCCGATTGGCGATCGCGTCGAACCGCGTCTGATCCCCCTCACGAATCTCAAGGACGCGAAATCCGAGCATGCCGCGGTCGATCGGAAATCTGACCGGGATGATCTTGTCGTGCAGGTTCATCGGCGCGGCAAACACGCTCACAGTGATGCCGCCGATCCCGTTCAGCAGCGAATTGGCGTTGGGCCGTTCCTCGGCAACCGAAGACGGACCGAGGGTGAACGGTCCGTAGGCCGCCCTGGTATGCTCCAGCGCCTGAGCCAGAAGATCCCAGGCATATTGGTTTCGCTGACTATTATCGTGCGGGTCCTGGTAATAGACGAAAGCGGCGATTCCCGGATCGTTGGCCCGCGCGTCCGGCGCCACAAGGATCTGTGCCAGAAAAGCGAACCCAATCATCAACCGCAGGGCCATTACACAACCGCCTAACAAGCCGTCCGCAATGGAACTTTGCCATAATCGCGGGATCGGAACACCCCAAGGCTTTATGATCGCGCCGGAAAACTGAGCGTCCGGGCCGGCGCTCAGCCCGCCAAAGCGTTGCGCAGCGCCATGGCGCCGAGAACGACGAACAGCACCGCCGCCACGGCGTGGACCGCCTTGGCCGGCAGCCTGTCGGCGAAGCGGTGGCCGAGCAGCACCACCGGAACGCTGGCCAGCATCATGCCCAGGGTGGTACCGGCCACCACCGGCAGGAAAGCGTGGAACTGGGCGGCCAGGGCGACGGTGGCGACCTGGGTCTTATCGCCCAGCTCGGCCATGAAGAAGGCAAAAGCGACGGTGGTGAAGATGCCGGCATGACCCTTCGCGACGGTCTCTTCGGCGTCATCGGCCTTTTCCGGCACCAGAATCCAGCCCGCCATCAGCACGAACGACGCCACCACCGCCCAATTGAGGATGGCCGGGTTCAGCAGATTCGACAGCAAGGCGCCGATCGCGCTGGCGCCGGCATGGCTGAGCAAGGCCGAGGCGAAAATGCCGAGGATGACCGGAACCGGCTTGCGGTACCGCGCCGCCAGGACGAGTGCCAGCAATTGCGTCTTGTCGCCGATTTCAGCGAGCGCAACCACACCGGTGGAAACGAGGAAGGATTCGAACATCGGGGCGAGAACTCCAGGCCTGACGCGACATTGACCGCGCCGTGCCCCCGGCCTTCGGGGACAACGCGGTCAATGGTCTCGCCAAATTCTGGAACCGCCCGCACCATGCCTCGCGGCAAGTCTGTTGATACGGGCCCCTCGATTGACCGAGGGCGGCTACTCCCCAATGACGGTCGGGAAACTAATCGACCGCGCCGATCGAGGCCAGTGATTTTTTCCAACGCCCCCTGAAAAAGGAGCCTCCGTGACGGAGGCTCCTCTTCCCAGACGCAGATCAGCGCGCCGCTCGCGGAATCGCGGGTCCAGCGGCAGACGAGACGGGGAACAGAGGGTCCAAAGGACCGGGCGGTGGCCAATGCAGCCATAGGCGCCTCCTTCAAAAGCGGGTTGACGATGTCTTCCCGGAAGGCAGCCAGGCTTGCGGTCCGGATCACCGCAAGCGGATCATCCTTCGCGCATCAGCCCCGCGGTCTCCCAGGACGGTTGCTAGGTCGCGGTTTCATGGTCTTTCCATGGTGATGGGAGCAGCCGGGGCGGACGGGTCCGTTCCGGCTGCGGGTCGTGACTATGCCTATCGGCCTGTGAAGTCAAGAGCATCCGGCGTCTTGCGCCGGCGCCGGGCGCTTCGGGATCGAGCTGCTTTAGCGCAGCTTTTCCCGCAGCGCCTTGCGGTCGACCTTGCCGACGCCGATCTCGGGCAGGGCGGCGACGAAATGCACGGCGGCCGGGGCGTAGATGCGCTTAAGCCGATCCGAGACATGGGTTTGCAGGATTTCCGCCGTCGCCTCGGCACCGCTGCGCAGCACCACGAAGGCGACCGGCACCTCGCCGAGATCGGCGTGCGGACCGCCGACGACGCAGCAGGCCTGCACCGCCTCGTGAGCGACCAGCGCGCCTTCGATCAGAGCCGGCGACAGATTCTCGCCGCCGCGGATGATCACATCCTTGATGCGGCCGGTGATCGACAGATAACCCTCGGGATCGAATCGCCCGAGATCGCCGCTGCGCAGCCAGCCGCGGTCGAAGGGCTGTTCCACGCCGTCGCCGACATAGCCGCGCATCAAAGACGGACCGCCGATGCAGATCTCGCCTTCCTCGCCCTCGCCGGCCTCGTCGATGGTTCCGGGCTTGAGCAGCTTGACCTGCTGCCCGTCGAGAACCTTGCCGACCGAGCCGATCCGCCGGTTTCCGGGCGGGTTCATGGTCGAGGTGCAGGTCGCTTCCGACAATCCGTAAGACACCACCAGATCGACACCGAACGCCGCCTCGATCTCGCGGTGCAGTTCGGGCGTGATCGGCGCCGAACCGCAGCGCAGGAACCGCAGGGCGGGGAACGAAACCCGCCCGGCCAGATGCGGCAGCAGGCGCGAATACAGGGTGGGCACACCGGTCATATAGGTGATGCCGTATCCCTCGATCAGGCTCGGCACCGCCTCGGCGACGAAGCGCTCGGCCAGCACCACCGTGGCGCCGGCCAGGAAGGGCACGATCAGCTGGTTGTTGATGCCGTTGGTATGGTGCAGCGGCATCACATGCAGCAGGCGGTCATCCGGGCCGGTGCCGGTCATCGCCAGCACGCCGGCGGCGTTGCAGGCCAGATTGGCGTGGGTCAGCACGACACCCTTGGGGCGGCCGGTGCTGCCCGAGGTGAACAGCATCATCGCCGCATCGTCGGGGCCTGGCTCGTACGGGTTGGAATCGCCGGGACGCTTCAACGCCTGCAAGGCTTCCTCGCCCTCATAGAGCAGGGTCATGCCGACCGAGGCCATGCGGTCGGCGGTCACCTCCGGCGCGACACGCGGTTCCATGAAGCCGGGACAGAGCCCCGCCTGCATCAATCCGAAAAAGGCGGCAATGGCTTCGGGTCCGCGCGGCGCCAGGATGCCGGCGAAGCGGCCCTTGGCGAGATTGCGCGCCCCGGCGGCATAGGCATCGATCGAGGCCAGCAGCGCGTCATAGCCGATCTCCCGCCCGGTCTCGGCCACGATCAGCGCGATGCGGTCCTCCGCCGCATGGCGCGCCATGGCCTCCTTGAGGCCGAGCACCGAGCCGCCCATCAGCGCAGCCTCACATTGGCATCGCGCTCGAAGGTGCCGTGCTTGTCGAGCGACGCGAGGGCTTCCCGTTCGCGGTCGGTCGGCAACGGGGTCGGCGTGGCGCCGATGGCGTCGAAGGAGAAGCCGGTGCGGGCGATCACCTCTTCCAGCGAGGAGTCCGGGTGCCAATGCTTGAGGGCCAGACGGCCATGCCGCTTTTCGAAGATGGCGATCGGCGTGGCCAGGCCATGCATGCCACCCGAAGCGGTGACGAAATCAAGCTTCTGCACCAGGCTGCGCGGGCTGTGCTCGGTGCGCCAGGTGACCGCGCGCCGCGCCGTCGGCAGCATCACCGCGCCGCCGCCGCCGCCCGGCAGGCGGACCTTGGGCTTGTGCCAGTCGCCGATGGCCGAGACGTTGGTGCGCCCCTCGCCGTCGATCTGGGCGGCGCCGAGGAAGCAGAGATCCATCTTTCCGCGGCAGCACAGATCGTAGAAATCCTCATTGTCGAAGATCGAGCACGATCCCTGCGACAGCACCGGGTCCGAACTCGACAGCGGAATGAAGGACGGATCGGGGTCCACGCCGCCGGCAACGTTGATGTAGGTGAAGTCGAAATCATAGGCGCGCTTGGCCAGCAGGCAGGCCAGCATGGCGAAGGTCGAATTGACGCCGCTGAAGGTCACTTCGTCCGGACGGATGAAGCGCGCCATGCCGATGGCGATATGGGCGAAGGGGGAGAACTCAGCCATGACGGGTCTCCGGAGCTTCGGCCAGATGCTTGTCGAGGAAGCCTTCGTTCTTCTCATCCATATAGGCCTCGATGGTCGGGTAATCGACCTCGTAGAGCGGCCAGCAGGAGCCCGGCCAGGCGCCGTTCGGAACGATCGCCACGGCCTCGGTCAGCAGGCGCGGCACCAGGGTCAGTTCCGGCTGCTGGGCGAAGACTTCTTCCTCGACCAGCTTCTCGGCGACGATCAGCACGCGGCCGGCGGAGCGGGTCATGATGTGGTCCCAGTTCGGCGTGCCGAAGGTGCGCGCATCGCCGGACGCCGTCGCCTCGGCGACATGGATCACGGCGAAATCGGGCCGGATGCGCGGGATCACCCAGGTTTCCTCGTTGCTGCCATAGGGATCGGGCAGCTTCTTCCAGCCATTCAGTTCCGGCAGGTCCGAGCCGTGCAGACCGCCGACCGGCTGGAACGGAACGCCGAACGCCGCCGCGCGCATGCCGGCGGTCAGGGTGGCGCAGGCATGCTCTTCCAGCTTCAGGCGCCCCTGCTCGACCGCCTTGCGGTACCAGGGCGCCATGCCGAAATTGCCTTCCATGGCGACGATGCCGACGCGGGCGCGGTCCGCCACGCCGGCACGGCACAGAATGTCGATGTCATAGCCGGGCGACTGCTTGAGGATCTCCAGATTGCGTTTGCCCTGGCGGATCAGCTCGCGCACCAGGGCGAACGGCCCGCGATGCAGGAAGCTGCCACCCAGCGCCACCGAGGCGCCGTCAGGAATGCGGGATGCCAGATCGGCCAGCGAGACGATTTTCGATCGGCTCATTTGGATGCTCCTTTGCGTGACGCGGCATAAGCCGCGATCCTTTGCTTGATGCCCGGGCGGGCGCCCGAAGCGACCAGATCGGCCAGATCCTGGGCGCGGCTGTCGGCGCGCAGGATGCCCAGCATGGTCTTCTCGGTCTCGCCGGCCAGGCGCGTCGCCTGGGCCAGAACGCGGTGCGCGACGCCGTGCCAGTCTTCCTGCACGGCGATCTCGCGGATGAAACCGGCGGCCTTGGCTCTTTCGGCGTCGAACGGGCCGGCCAACAAGTCCAATGCCACATCGTTGCCGACCGTGGCGGACAGGCGGCGCGTGCCGAGGATCAGGCCGAAACCGGCGCCCGGCATTTCGAACATCGTACCCGGTGCCGCGACCCGGCTGCGGCAGGCCAGCACCAGATCGGCGCCGGCCCCGACCACCCGGCCATGAGCCAGTGCCAGAGTATGGAACGGCGCATGATGGACGCCCTGCAGCATCTGCTCGACGCGCACGAAGCGCAGCAGCAGATCGCCCTCGGACTGGCTGTCGATGTCCGACAGGTCGAAGCCGGCGCAGAAATTTCGGCCTTCGCCCGACACTTCCAGCAGACGCGTGCCATCGGTCCCGGACTCCGCCAGAACCTCCAGCATCTGCTCGACCACTGCCGGGCTCAGCGCATTGCGCTGTTCCGGACGGTTGAAGCGGACCCGCTTATGCGCGCCGTCGCGGTCGACGATCAGCTCGCTCATTTGGACACTTCCTTGGCCACTTCCGCGCCATGCGCACCGAGGGCCGGCGGCGGGCGGGTGATCGGCAGCGAGCTTCCATCGATGCGCACCGGCGAGGCGAAGGTGCGGGTCTCGACGCCATTGGGCAGGGTCAGAGGCTGCACCCAGCCCATATGCTCGACCTGGACGTCGGCCAGCGCCTGCGAGGTGCTGTTGATCGGCGCGCAGGGCACGCCGGCGGCGCGGAAGGCCTCCAGCATCTGCTCGACGGTGCGGGTCGAGAAGGCTTCCTCCAGCAATTCCCGCAGCGCATCCTGATTGGCGGCGCGCAGCGAGGTGTTGGCGAAGCGCGGGTCCTCGCCCAGCTCGGGACGGCCGGCGGCCTTGGCGGCGGACAGCCACAGAGACTGGGTGCCGGCGGCCATGGCGAACCAGCCATCCTTGGCGCGGAACGCCTGATAAGGCGCATTGCGCGGATGGGCCGAGCCGAGCTTCTTCGGATCTTCGCCCTTGCCGAAATATTCGCTGGTCTGCAGCGCCGACACCGCCAGCACAGCGCCCTGCATCGAGATGTCGATATGGCCGCCCTCACCGCCCGCCTGCACGCGGCGCAGCACCGCGCAGATGCTCATCGCGCCGTAAAGGCCGGCCGAAAAGTCGGACAGAGGCACGCCGCATTTGACCGGAGCGCCGCCCGGCTCGCCGGTCACGCTCATCACGCCGGCCATCGCCTGCATGGTCAGATCGAAGCCGCCCTCCTTGGCGCGCGGCCCGTCCTGGCCGAATGCCGAGATCGAGCAATAGATCAAACCGGGCCGGTCCTTCGACAGTTCGGCATAGCCCAGGCCCAGGCGGTCCATCACGCCGGGGCGGTTGTTTTCCACCAGCACGTCGCACGACGCGATGATCCGCTTGGCTTCGGCCAGGCCCTCGGGGCTCTTGAGATCGAGCACCACCGAGCGCTTGTTGCGGTTCACCGAAGCGAAATTCTCGCTATAGCCCTCGGACAGCGGCGGCCAGGCGCGCATGGTGTCGCCGCCATCGGGATTCTCGACCTTGATCACGTCGGCGCCGAAATCGGCCAGCAGCATGCAGCAATAGGGACCGGCGGCGACGTTGCAGAATTCGGCGATGCGGATGCCGGCCAGCGGCAGGTCGGGGGTGGAGCTCATGATTTTCCTTACTTTCCGAATGTGGGGGCCGGCGCAGCGGCGACGCGGGCCTGGCCGAGATGCTTGCGGGCCAGCAAAGTGCCGATCAGCCCGACGATGGCGGCGGGAACCAGGGCGGCGCCGGGCATGCCCTTGTCGCCGGTTTCATGGATCAGCCAGGTGACCAGCGCCGGGGTGAAGCCGCCGAAAATGGCGTAGGTCAGGCTGTAAGCCACCGACCAGCCGGCGGCGCGCACTTCGGCGGGCATGATCTCGACGATCGAGATGATCAGCACGCCCTGCCACATGCCGTAGAGCGAACCGAGGAACATCTCGACGATGAACAGCCGGGTCAGCGACGGCTCGGCGACCAGCCATTCCATCGACGGATAGGACACCACGGCGATGGTCGCGGCGGCGGCGATCAGCAAGGGCGCGCGGCCGATCCGGTCGGACAGAGCGCCCATGACGGGAATCCACAGCAGATTGGCGAAGCCGGTGCAGATGGTGACCAGGAAGCTGTCGATCTGCGACAGATGCAGCTCGTCGGCGCCGAAGCCGGCCATATAGGCGGTGACCAGATAGAACATCACCGCGGTCAGGGTGATCATCATCATCGCCACCCCGACCAGGCGCCAATTGATCAACAAGGTGCGCCAGATCTCGCCCAGGCCGGGATGACGGCGGCGGTTCTGGAATTCCTCGGTCTCCTGGATCGAGCGGCGCATCACCAGCAGGAACGGGATCAGCGCCGAGCCGATGATGAAGGGAACGCGCCAGCCCCAGCCGGTCATCTGCTCGGGCGTCAGGGTCAGGCGCAGGGCGATGCCGATCGACGAGGCGAAAATCACCGCCACCTGCTGGCTCCAGGTCTGCAGGCTGGCGAACAAACCACGGCGGGCCGGCGGCGCGATCTCGGCCAGATAGACCGAGACGGTGCCGGATTCGGCGCCGGCCGAAAAACCCTGCAGCAGGCGGCCGAGCAGCACGATGACCGGCGCGGCGATGCCGATGCTGGCATAGGACGGAACGAAGCCGATGCACACCACGCCCGCCGACATCAGAGCCAGGCTGAGCAGCAGACCGGCGCGGCGGCCATGCTTGTCGGCAAAGGCACCCAGCACGATGGCGCCCAGGGGCCGCATCAGGAAGCCGACGCCGAAGGTCACCCAGGACAGCAGCAGAGCGAAGTAAGGATCGTCTGACGGAAACAGCACCTTCGAGATGGTCGATGCGTAGAAGCCGTAAACGAAGAAATCGAACATTTCCAGGAAGTTGCCGCAGATGACTCGCGCCACCTTGGCGGTCATCGACCCTCCGGTTTCCTTCCTGACATCGGCGTTCTGCATCGGACTCTCCCAAATTTATTCGCGGGTGCTTTTGCATCCCATTTTTTGCGTCAGCTCCCGCGCCGCGGCGGTGATCTGACGGGCGAAATCGTCCAGTCTTTCCGAAGTCAGACGGCTATCCGGGCCCGACAGGCCGATGGCCGCGACCGGCCGTCCGCCGACGCCGAATACGGGCGCGGCGACGCCGCAGACGCTGTCCCGCCACTCGCCGCGATTGACCGCGAAACCTTGGCGGCGCACCTCGGACAGTTCCTCGCGCAGGGCGCCGAGATCGGACAGGGTCTGCTGGGTGAAGGGGTTCAAGGCGCCTTCATAGCGGTCGAGATAGGAATCCGGCTGCCAGGCCAGCAGCGCCTTGCCGGTCGCCACGCAATAGGCTGGAGCGCGGCCGCCAACCTTGGTGTAGGCGCGCACCGGATGGGTGCTGTCGATCTTGTGGAGATAGATCACGTCGCCGCCCTCCAGCGCCGACAGATGCACGGTCTCGCCGGTCACGTCGGACAGGGCCGCCATGATCGGATCGGCCAGCCCGGAGACGTCGGAACGGATGGGAATGGCGCTGCCCAACTCGAACAGCTTGAGGGTGCAGGCGTAAAGACCGCTCTCCGCATCCTGCGCGACCAGGCCGGCTTCGACCAGGGTGCGCAGAGTTCGGTGCATGTTGCTGCGCGCCAGCTCCAGCTCCTTGGCCAGATCGCTGACGCCGCGGGGGCGGGTGCTGCGGGCCAGAGCCTCGAGCACCTGCAAACCTTTCAGCAGAGTCTTGTCCACGAGATTTGTTCCAAATATTAGAACGTCGTTTCCAATATTAGAACAATAGCGCTTTCAGGCCCTGCCGATCAAGCAGTACGGATTTGCCCGACGAAATCGCCGACCAGAACGCGCAGATTGCCCGACTCGCCCGACAACTCGTCGGCCAGGCCGCTCAGGCGTCCGGCCGCTTCGCCGGTCTCGCCCGCCGCGTTCATCACCTGCCCCATCGAGTTCGAGACCTCGGTGGTGCCGGCCGCCGCCTGCTGGACATTGCGGGCGATCTCGCTGGTCGCCGCCCCCTGCTCCTCGACCGCCGAGGCGATGCCGACGGTGATCTCGTTGACGGTGCCGATCACCCCGGCGATACCGCCGATGGCGGTGACCGCACGACCGGTCTCGGTCTGGATGGCGCTGACCTGGGCCGAGATTTCCTCGGTGGCGCGCGCCGTCTGGCTGGCCAGGGTCTTCACCTCGCCCGCCACCACGGCGAAGCCCTTGCCGGCGTCGCCGGCGCGGGCCGCTTCGATGGTGGCGTTCAGGGCGAGAAGGTTGGTCTGGCTGGCGATATCGGTGATCAGCGCGATCACCTCGCCGATCTTCTGCGCCGCCTGCGCCAGGCCACGGATGGTCTTGTTGGTCTCTTCCGCCTTGTTCACCGCGTCGGCGGTGACGCTGGCAGCCTCGCTGACCCGGCGGCTGATCTCATGGATCGAGCCGGACAGCTCCTCGGCGGCGGCGGCAACGGTCTGGACATTTGCCGTCGCCTGGCCGGCGGCGGCGGTCACCAGGCGCGACTGCTCGGCGACCACGCCGGCCGAGCGCGCAACGGTGGCGATCTCGGCGCGCACCGTTTCGGCGCTGGTCGAGACGCTGGCCACCACGCCGTCGATCGAGCCGACGAAGGTGCCGGTGACCTTCTCGACGCGCTGGCGGTTCTCTTCCTTCTCGCGGTTGGCTTCGGCCTGCTCGGCGGCCAGACGGTCGGCGGCCAGCGCATTGCCGCGCAGCACGTCGATCGCCTTGGCCAGGGCGCCCATCTCGTCGGAACGCTCGGCATAGGGCACGGTGAAGGACCGGGCACCGCCCGCCAGTTCGCCGATCACGCCGGTCAGGGCGGTCAGCGGACGGGTGACGCGGCGGCCGATGCCGACCGTCACCGCCACCATCAGCACGACGGTGCCCAGCAGCAGCGCGCCCACCAGAGCGAGGTTGAGCGCGGCGGCCGAGCTCTTGGCGTCGGCGGCGCGCAGGGCTTCGTCGATGGCGACGTCGCGCGCCTTCATGATGGGCTTCATCATCGGCTGGCTGAGCTTGCGCCATTCGGCGCTGTCGAGATCGTATTTCCCGGCATCGGAACCGTCGCCGATGCGCTTGCGGATGGCGCGCCAGGGCTTCTGCCAATTCTCTTCGATGTCGGAAATGGCGGCGCGCAGGGCCGGCGCGCTTTCGTCGGAACCGGCGACGTCACGCAGGCGCAGCCAGGCCTGGTCGACATTGCCCTGGAACACGTCCTCCTGGTGGATCAGCGCCGGGGTGAACGGCTTGCCGCTGGTCAGCACGTCGGTATAGACGGTGGCCAGGCGCCCGACATAGTCGCGCATGTTCCAGGCCAGCTGCGCCACCGAGGCGATATTGCCGATCTCGGCGTCGGTGCTGAACAGATCGCGTTCCAGCGTGCTCGACACCTTGCTGATGCGGGTGTTGAGCGCCAGCATGTCGATCACGAACTGGTCGCGCCCCTGCATCATGGTGTCGTGGTTGGACTGGTTCATCGCGCTGTCGGCGGCGGCGCGGTATTTGGCCAGCGTGTCGCGGATGCCGGTCAGGCTGGTCTGGGTCGCCTTGCGGGCCGGAACCGAGCTGGCGGCGACAGCGGCCAGGGCCTTGTCGAAAGCGGCATCGGTGCGGGCGCGGGCATCCGCCATGCCCTGGCGGGCGGAAGCGTCGCTGGTCATCGCCACGGCGGTGGCGCCGCGCTCGGGGCCGACCGACTCGGAAATCACCGTGGTGGCGCCCAGCATCTGCACCAGCTCGCGCGATTCGCGCGCCGCTACGTTCATCTTCCAGCTATGCGCGATCAGCAGCGCGGCCATTACCGCCATCACCGCACAGATTACCGCCAAGCATGTATTCATGAAGGACTTGATCGACATCGCCCTCTCCGAGAAACCGTTTTCACCGGGGAACTAGCGCCAACAGGGCGTCAGAGTCCACAAAGATTATTTGTCGTAATTTTAGGAAATTTGCACCCGGACACTTGGAACCTATACCGAAGCGTCACTTTCCTATCTGCTGACCTATCTTTCGTGGAAACGACCATAAGGGGCATCGGCGCTCTGGTGACCAGATCTGCGGAATCCGCATGGATCGCGCGCCGAGACAGGATGGTCGGGGCGAGAGGATTCGAACCTCCGGCTTCTAGCTCCCAAAGCTAGCGCTCTACCAGGCTGAGCTACACCCCGAGCCGCTGTTTCTATGGGGTTTGACAGCGATTGGCAAGATCGGCTTTTGGAGCGGCGCGGTTGGACCGGCTGCCTTCTTCCAGAATCTGCGCAACGGACAACATGACGACAGGGAAGGCGCCGCTCGGCGCATCCTGTTTCAGGACGACAAGCCGGTTTTACCTGAACGCCGCTGAACGAAGCGGCGGACATAATCGTCCTCCGGATTATCGAGAATGCCGGCCGGCGTGTCGACCTGAACCAGTTCGCCATCGCGCATTACGGCGATGCGGTTGCCCAGGCGGATCGCCTCGTCGAGATCATGGGTGACGAACAGCACCGTCTTCTTCAGCCGCGCCTGAAGATCGAGCAGCAGATCCTGCATGTCGGCGCGGGTCAGCGGATCGAGCGCGCTGAAAGCCTCGTCCATCAGCAGGATGCCGGTATCGACCGCAAGCGCCCGGGCCAGCCCGACACGCTGGCGCATGCCGCCCGACAATCCTTCCGGTTTCGCCGCTTCGTAGCCCGACAACCCGACCGTCTCGATCCAATGGCGCGCCTTGTCGAACGATCGCGCCTTGTCCTCCTCCCGCGCCAGCAGCCCGAAAGCGACATTCTCGAGCACCGTCCGGTGCGGCATCAGACCGAAGCCCTGGAACACCATGCTGACCGAGCGGCGGCGAAATTCGCGCAAAGCCTCGTCATCCAGGCCGGTGATGTCTTTTCCATCGACCAGTACCTGCCCGGCGGTCGGATCGATCAGCCGGTTGATATGCCGCACCAGGGTCGATTTGCCGGAGCCTGACAGGCCGATCACCACCATGATCTCGCCTTCCTCGACCGTCAGATCGACCCGGCGCAAAGCCAGCGAGCAGCCGGTTTTGGCCAGGATCGCCTGCTTCTCGGCGCCCTGCTCGACCATCGGCACCGCCTCGGCCTCCTGGGCGCCGAACAGCTTGGTCAGTTTGTGCAGCTCGATCTTAGCCACGGCGCCCGAACCCCTGCGTGATCCGGTCCAGCACGAAGGCCAGCACCACGATGCCGATGCCGGCCTCCAGCCCTTGCCCGATATCCAAGGTCTGGATGCCGTTCAGCACCTGCTCGCCCAATCCCCGCGCCCCGATCATCGAGGCGACCACCACCATCGACAGGGCCAGCATGATGGCCTGGTTCACCCCCGCCATCACCGTCGGGCGGGCCAGCGGCAATTCGACCGAGACCAGCATGCGGAACGGCGTCACACCGAACGAGGCGGCGGCTTCCCTGATCTCGGGATCGACCTGCTCGATGCCCAAAGTGGTCAGGCGGATCATCGGCGGCAGGGAATAGACGATGGTGGCCAGCATGGCCGGCACCTTGCCGAGGCCGAACAGCATCAAAGCCGGGATCAGATAGACGAAGCTGGGCATGGTCTGCATGGCGTCCAGCACCGGCAGCACCAGCGCCTTCACGCCGCGCCGCTTGGCGCAGAGGATGCCGGCCGGCAGGCCGATCAGCAGGGTGATGGCGGTGGACAGCAGCATCAGCGACAGGGTCTGCAGCATCAGCTCCCACAGCCCCAGAACCCCGAGCCCGGTCATCAGCAGCGCGACCGCCAGCGCCAGCACCGGACGCCGGCTGCCCGCCCAGGCCAGTCCGGCGAAGGCGGCGACCAGCAGCCACCAGGGCAGCGCCGCCAGGCCGCGATCGACCAGGCCGATCAGCGCCAGCCCGGCACGGGCGATGGAGCGGAAGGCGCTGCCATGGTCGCGCACCAGCTTTTCCAGCCCGTCATTCACCGGCCCACGGATGGAGACGACCCAGGGGAACGCGCTGGTCCGCGTCTCGAGCGTGGTACCCGCCACATCGATCCGCTGCGCCGCTTCCGGCGAAACCCAGCTGCGCCAGAGCTCGCCATGCTCTTTGAGGAACTCCTGCGCCTGCGCTTCGGGAGAACGCTTCCGCTCGGCCATCGCCGCCAGCGCCTGATTGAGCGTATCCAGCGGAAACGTCGCTTTTTCCAGCAGCGCGACCAGCTCGGGCGCCTGCTCGGCGAAGGGCGCCGAGACGCCGTAAGCCACATCGGCCTCAGGCGCCGCGCAACCCTTCTGGTGGCTGCCTTTGGCGCTGGTCAGATCCTCCCAGCATTCGGGCGTGTAAGGCGGCTCGTCCAGCCGGACCAGCTTCAGGCGGCCGGCGATCGGACTGGGCGACCAGGAATAGAACAGCAGCGGCCGGCGCTGCAGATAGGCGGCGGTGATCGCCGCATCCATCGCCGGACCGGTGCCGGGGCGGAAATCGACATAGACCCCATCCAGCCCGTAAGCATGGAGTTTCGCGCTATTGACCGCTTCGCAGGTCCAGCCCGACGGGCAATTGAGAAAGCGCCCGCGATCCGGCTGCTCGGGGTCCTTGAACAGCGCGACATAACGCGGCTCGCGCAATTGCTCGACCGAATGCAGCCCGGCGGCCAGATAATCCGGCACATACCAGCCCTCGGCGGCGCCGGTGAAAGGATGCCCGACCGCCTTCGCCTGTCCCGCGGCGACCGCCTTCTTCCACACGTCGCTGCGCGACACCCATTCCTCGGCGAACAGCTGGACATCGTCATTGGCGACCGCCTGCTCCAGCGTGATGGTATTGCCGGGAATGGAGTCGGTGCGGCAGCCATAGCCCTTCTCGATCAGGGCGCGCAGAACGGCGGTGATGAACTCGCCGCTTTCCCAATTGAGGCCGGCGAACATGATTGTCCGGCCGCCGCACTCGTCCGCCCGCGCCAGGACGGGCGAAAAAACAAGCAGCAGCAGGAGGATAAGCCGGGGCGTCATCGCCCCAGCCTACGTCAGGCCGGCTCGACCGACAACGACTCGACGCGGTCGGGATAGAAGGCCAGATGCCCCGCGATCGGCGCCACCGCCGCATAAGGGGCCTCGTAGGTCCATACCGCATTCACGGCCCGCTCGCCGCCCGACGGGATGCTGTAATAGGAGCACTCGCCCTTGTAGGGGCAGTAAGTGGCGTGCTCGGTGCGCGCCAGCAGAGCCATATCCACATCCTCGCGCGGGATGTACTGAACGGCGGGGTAGGACGCCTCGCGCAGGGTCAAGGCGCGGCGGCTGTCGGCGATGACCCGGCCGGCCACGACCACTTTCACCCGGCCCTGGGTCGGCTCGATGACGATGGGATGATCGGGGCCGGGAATCTTGACGGTCCTGGTGTTCATGGCGTGTCTCCGATGGGTGGTGAATTTAAAATGCGACCGGTCGTCTTATGTTCAAGGGGATATGGCGATAAGACAGCCGGTCGACTATAATTGACCCCGGGGACGGGAACGAGGTGAGCGTGGCTTCCAAGGTACGCGAGAAGATCGTGGCGGCGGCGATGGACCGCTTTCACGCGCTGGGCTACAACGCCGCCGGCGTGCAGGAGATCGTCGACGCGGCCGGCGTTCCCAAGGGCTCCTTCTACAATTACTTCAAAGCCAAGGAACGCCTGGCCCTCGAAGTCTTCGAAACCTACATGCAGGGCGCCCGGTTCGACGCGCTGAAGGACCAGTCCGTATCGCCCACGGTCCGCCTGCGCGAACATTTCGAATCGATGGCCGCGAACTATGCCCATTTCGGCTACGAGAAGGGATGCCTGGTCGGCAATCTGATGCCCGAGGTTTCCGCATCGACTCCCGTCCTGCGCGACGCCATGCGCGACTGCCTGTGCGACTGGACCAAAAGGCTGGCCGCGGTCATCCGCGAAGGCCAGGCCGATGGCAGCTTCATTCCGACCAACGACGCCGAGCAGATGGCGCGTTTTCTGCTCGACACCTGGCAAGGCGCCATCGTGCGGATGAAATATACCGGCACCCGCGAACCCATCGATGATTTCTTCGCTGTGGCGTTTCCGGCACTATTCGTGCGCCGATAAGACGATCGGTCTTATTTTATGTTGCATCGCACCGGATTTCTCTGGAGTAATGGATCAAGTTCAACCAAAGGAAGTCACGATGCGCCTGTCTCTTCTCGTCGCCACCTTGACCCTGGCCAGCCTGGCCGCCTGCACCTCCGCTCCCAAGGCTCCCGCCACCCCGGTTCAGGCCAATCAGGCCCAGGCCACTCAGGGTGATGCCCCCGCCGCCGACACCACTCAGCAGGCGGCCCGCCCGCGCAAGAAGTACCTGAATACCGGCAGCCGCCTCCCGAGCGAATCGCCGGATGCCGATCCGAGCCTCGGCATGCCCGCCAGCGGCCTGAGCAACACCACCTCGAACACCAGCGGCGGCAGCCCGCACTAAGTCCGCTTGTGGTTTGGGGGCTGTCTTCCGGCGGCCCCCATCAGCGGTACATCCAGGTCGAAACGACCTTTTCCGCCCCGACCAGGGGCTCCCCCTTCCCATCGATCCCCAGATACCAGTGCCGGCGCAGGTCGCTGGCATGGGTCAATAAACGCGCCGGATCGACCACCAGGCGCAGATCGGTCGCCGCTGCGTAGCGGATCGGCTGCTTCAGCCGCAGGCCGCGCTGCATATAATCCAGCCTCTCCTTCAGATCGTCCTGATCGGGCGTCGCATGCACCAGGATCTCGGCACAATTCGCTTCCGTGGCGGGACTGGTGCATGGCACCGGGCGCGCATAGGCGAACTGGATATCGTGGTCGACCAGGGTAGCGATCCCCGGCAGCAAAAGCGGCGCCTTCATTTCGTACCAGACGCCCTGATCGAGGGTGGCGTCGATCCAGGCCGAAATCGCTAGAGTGTAATCCTCGGCGGCCTTGGCCCGAATTCCGGCGGGCTGGGCCAGCAGCTGCATGCTTCGCCCGAACGCCGACGTCAGATCGACATCGGCCTCGCGATCCAGCTGCAGCTCGCGGCTGACCTTATTGACGTCGTCGGTCAGGGCAACCGCCGTTCCGGCCGGTTCGACGGTATCCTTGAACCCGCCATCGCTTCCCACCTTCAGGTCCGGCGGCCACATCTGTTCGGCGGCCTGCGCCACGATCGTCCGCACCATGGATTTGGCGCTGCGGTCCTGCCAGTCGCCGAAATTATAGCGCCGGTCCGTAGCCTCGGAGGACAGAACCCACCCATCCTCGTCGGCGCGGATATGACGGATCAGACGGGTCGATGCCGTTCCATGCACCGGCCTCCCTCCCTCCAGGCCGAGATAGTCGGCCTGGACCGTTACATCGGCATCGCGGGGTTCCCAGGCGAATTTGAGCGTGACCGAGCGCTTCGGAATGGGAGAGAGGGTCTGCGCGGCATCGACGGCCTGGCCTTTCCAGCCTTGCAGTACCTTCGAATTGTCCTCGGCGTCTTCGGCGAACCCGAACTCGGCATCCATGGCGATCGTCGCCTCAAGGGCGGCCACCGCCTTGTCCGTATCGCCCAGCAACCGCCAGCCGGCCGCCACGCCATATTGCATCACCGCCATCGACGCATAATCATAGCCCGCCCGATAGAGCGAAACCCCGCGCCAGGCGGCGTCGATCGCGGCGAGAAGCTCGTCCTTCCGCGGCGCCGCCCCGGCGCCGCAGGACGCCCGCCCGAGATGAAGCCGGTATTCGATATTGGCCAGGCGCGCCTGGCCCTGGGAAATGAGAATGTCGAGACTGGGATCGGCGGCGGCGAGATCATGCTGACGCTGCACCTCGCTCAGGCGCGCGGTACAATCGCCGTCGTCGGATTCGGCCAGCGACTGGGTATAAGCCAGACGCCGTTCGAGGGATTGCGCGATGTCGGGATCGTCGGCGGCGGGAAGCGTGATCGGCGGATCGTCGTCGGCGGGATCGGCCGGATCGGGCGGAGGCGTCTGGGGGGCCGCCGACCAGGATGTCAGCGCCAGCAGCCCCGCCAGACCAAATCTGTAAAGCCCCTGCCTCAGGGGACGCGCACCTTGCTCGGCCCGCCGCACAGAGTCTGATTCTGAATCCATTGATTCGAGATGGGAGAACAGGGTTCCCAACGGTCCGTCTGATGCAGGGCCGCCGTCTGCACGCCGTGATGGTGATGATGGTGGCCATGATTGCCATGTGCCGCCGTACGCGCCGAAACGGTATGGGCGGCGCCGCGGGCATGCACCCCGGCCATGACGCTGGCGTGGCTTCCCGACACATGGCCGCCGAAGCCCGAATGACCGCCGACGGCACCGCCATGGCCACCCCCGCCGTGGCCGCCGCCACCTCCTCCCCCGCCGCCGTGGCCGCCGCCACCGCTGCTGGCACCACCACCTCCTCCGCCGCCACCGCTACCACTGCTGGTGCTGGTGCTGGCAAGAGCCGGAGTAGCGACGAGCGCCGCCGCGATCAGGAAAGCAAAAGCTTTGCGCATCATCATGGGCAATCTCCCGGGAAGGTCGGTTCAAGGAGAGGAATGAGCGATGCTACTCCAAGTTGCCCAGGAAAAATCATTAATTATCATTAAGATCCGAGCAGCCAGTCGCGGAAGGACAGCATCGCCGCGGTCGGCGCTTTCGATTTGAGCCGGGTCAGCCAATAGGAACCGACGTCGGCCAAAGCGGCGAAAGGCTGCACCAGGTGGCCCGCCTCCAATTCGCGGCGGAACATCGAGACCGGCGCCAGCGCCACGCCCTCGCCCAGCATGGCCGCCTGAACCATGATCAGCGACGAATCGAACAGCGGGCCGCGGGCCGGAATCGGCGGCGCGCCGGCCGCTTCGAACCAGGCCGGCCAATCCTGGGCGCGGTAGGAGCGCAGCAGCGATACCCGGGCCAGATCGGCCGGCTCGCGCAGCAGATCGAGCAGAGACGGCGCGCATAGCGGCGCCAGGGGAGCCGCCGCGATCTTCTCGGCCTCGGTGCCGTTCCAGGCGCCGTCGCCGAAGCGGATGGCGTAATCGAGGCCCTCGGCCGCCAGATCGACCTTATTGTTGTTGGTCAACAGCCGCAGATCGACGAAAGGATGGGCGGCGCGGAAAGAGGGCAGTTCCTTCAGCAGCGCCCCGACGGCGAAGGTGCCGACGGCGCTGACGGTCAATACCTGCTTGACCCCGCCCGCCTCGAAACCTTCCAGCACCGTATCGATGCGGCCGAAGGCGTCCCACAGCGCCGGCGCCAGCGCCAATCCCTCGTCGGTCAGCACCAGCCCGCGGTGCGAGCGGCGGAACAAAGCGGCGCCCAGCCGCTCCTCGAGCCCCTTGACCTGATGGCTGATCGCCGCCTGGGTCACGCAAAGTTCCTCGGCGGCGCGGGTGAAGGACAGATGCCGGGCCGCGGCCTCGAAAGCCCTGAGGGCGTTGAGCGGAGCGGTCAGGCGCGCCATCTATTAGTTTTCCTCATGCCAATCCCGAGATATTTTTGGCGTAGAGGCGCGCAGAAACGCAAACCCCCGCCTCATCACTGTGAATGAGGCGGGGGTCGCATGAAAGAAATTTATGCGAAAGAGTTTAGAACCCCGGATAGACCGGGAACTTCTTGCACAGCTCGGTGACGCCGGCGCGCACCTTGTCATAGGTCGGACCGTCTTCCTCGCCGCGCGCCAGGGCGTCGAGGATGTCGCCGATCAGATTGCCGACGATCTCGAACTCGGCCTCGCCGAAGCCGCGGCTGGTCAAAGCCGGCGAGCCGAGGCGGATGCCCGAGGTGACGGCCGGCTTTTCCGGGTCGAACGGGATCGCGTTCTTGTTGCAGGTGATCAGGGCATGGTGCAGGGCGATTTCGGTCGCCTTGCCGGTGATGCCCTTCTTGCGCAGATCGACCAGCATCAGATGGGTGTCGGTGCCGCCCGAAACGATGTCGACGCCGCGCTTGATCAGGGTGTCGGCCAGCACCTGGGCGTTCTTCACCACCTGGGCGGCGTAAGTCTTGAACGCCGGCTGCAGCACTTCGCCGAACGCGACGGCCTTGGCGGCGATGACATGCTCCAGCGGGCCGCCCTGGATGCCGGGGAACACCGCCGAATTGATCTTCTTGGCGATCGCTTCGTCATTGGTCAGCACGATGCCGCCGCGCGGGCCGCGCAGGGTCTTGTGGGTGGTCGCGGTCACCACATGGGCATGCGGCACCGGCGAGGGATGCGCCCCGCCCGCCACCAGGCCGGCGATGTGGGCCATGTCGACCATCAGATAAGCGCCGACCGCATCGGCGATCTTGCGGAAGCGGGCGAAATCGATGACGCGCGGAATGGCCGAACCGCCGGCGACGATCAGCTTCGGCTGGTGTTCCTTGGCCAGGCGCTCGACCTCGTCGTAATCGATGGTCTGGGTGGCCTCGCTCACGCCGTACTGCACCGGCTTGAACCAGCGGCCCGAAACGGTCGGGGCGGCGCCGTGGGTCAGGTGGCCGCCATGGGCCAGGCTCATGCCCAGGATGGTGTCGCCGGGGGTCAGCAGCGCGAACAGCACCGCCATGTTGGCCTGGGCGCCGGAATGGGGCTGCACATTGACGAATTCGGCGCCGAAGATCTGCTTGGCGCGGTCGATGGCCAGCTGCTCGGTCACGTCGACATGCTCGCAGCCGCCGTAATAGCGCTTGCCGGGATAGCCTTCGGCGTATTTGTTGGTCAGCACCGAACCCTGGGCTTCCAGCACCGCGCGGCTGACCAGGTTCTCCGAGGCGATCAGCTCCAGCTGGTCGCGCTGGCGGCCCAGCTCATCCTTGATCGCTGCTTCGACTTCGGGATCGCGCGCGGCCAGGGAAGCGGTGAAAAAGCCATCGAGCATCATCGTCGTCATATCGGCACCTCTGGGCTGGCGGATCGGGAAAGCGCGCGGACATTATCCCGTCGCGCGCGATTTTCCCACTGTGTTTTTACCATGGCTGCGGCGCCCGCTTATCAACACTCGGAAGTGGAAAATCTTTTTCCGAATTCCTCTGGACAAAAGAGATCAATATAATAATCAAAAGGTTACACCCCCTCCGCCCGGTAGTGACTCGGCGTTTGCCCCAGGACCTCCTTTTGTCTATTCTTTATCCCGTTTAGAGGCTCCGGGGGGGAGCCATTGCGCGAATCGGGACGAAGTCGATATGACGCCGTTGTCGGTCCTTCTGGCCGAAGACAATGTCGTGAACCAACGTGTTGCGGCTGCCCTGCTCGGGACCATCGGGCACCGGGTAACCATTTGCAATAATGGCCGCGAAGCGCTGGATGCCCTGGAACACGGGCAGTTCGACCTGATTCTGATGGACATCCAGATGCCCGTCCTCGACGGTTTGGCCGCCGCCGCCGAAATCCGCGCTTTGCCCGACCCCATCAAGGCTGCCATCCCGATCCTGGCCATCTCGGCCAATATGCGCGAGGAAGACGTCGCCCGGTATCGCGCCGGCGGCATCGATCATGTCCTGGCCAAGCCCCTGCGCCCCGATGCCCTGAAAGCCATGCTTGCGAAGGTCGTCGGCCAGACGCCCGCATCCGCCTCCTCGACCGCCACGCCCTCGACCGCAGCCGACCCCGAAGGCCCGGCCGAGGACCTGCTGGACGAGCCGCAGGTCGCCGCGCTGCGTGAAGCCTTGGCACCCGAGAAATTGTTGGAACTTTATGGCTTGGCCAAGCAATCGCTGCTGACCGGCGCCGACCTGCTGCGCGACGGCTGGCAGAAAAGGGACCCCGCCGAGATCAAGACCGCTGCGCACCGCCTGGCGGGTGTCGCGCGCAATTTCGGCTGTCTGGCGCTGGGAAAATGCGCCGCCCGCATCGAAGACGCCGCCAAGGCCGGCACCACCGGCGAGGATCAGCGGCCCGCTTTCGAAGCGCTGCTGACCGCCTCGCTGTCAGCCTTGCCCACCGATCGGTAATCGACAATGGGACATAAGAGCCTGACCCCAAACCGCTCCAGCGCCGCATCTGCGTCGTTGCTGCGCTGCTCAAATCCTCACGTAGCCCAGCTACGCTGCGGTTTTGCGCTGCTCGCGCCTAGCATCTACGGCACTGGTCCGGGTTTCGGGTCAGGCTCTAAGGAAATGTGTTATATCATTAACGTTTCTTATGACATTGTTCATATTCTTTGCTGAAATTCATATAAAAATCGCACAATCGGATTCCCGCCGGCATGTTTGACCTGATCATCACTCTATCCATCACGGTCATCGCCGCGGCCCTGGCGACTTTTGCCGCCATGCGCCTGTGGTTCCGCTGGCACAGCCGCAAGTCGGCGGCCCATCCGCCGGCCCTGCGCATGGCGCTGGACATGTCGCGCGAGGCGCTGATCGCCTGCCGCGACGATCGTATCCTGCACATCAACACCGCCGGCCTGCGCCTGCTGGGCGAGAACGCCGCCAGTGCGATCGGCCAGACCGTCACCAATTACATCCATCCCGACTATCAGGTGCTGTGCGCCGACAGCTTCGAGGCGCTGCTCGACGAAGAGACCGCCACCCCGGCCAAGCTGGTGCAGTCCTCGGGGCGGGTGCTCGACGTGCAGATCACCGCCTGGCGCTCGCCCGACGAAACCGCCGACGTTCTGGTCAGCTTGCGCGACATTTCCGACCTGATGCGCGCCAACCATAATGTCGCGGCCCAGCTCAAACGCCTCAATTCGATCCTGGATACGGCGCTCGACGCCATTATCGTCAGCGACCAGAACGGCCTGATCGAGACCTTCAACAACGCCGCCAGCGCCATGTTCGGCTTCGATCCGCGCGAAGTGCTGGGCAAGCCGCTTGGCACCCTGTTCGTCGATCCGGTTCTGGCCCGCACCGCCTCGGCAATGGCGCTGACGGCGCGGCGCAAGGACGGCTCGACCTTCCCCGCCGAAATGTCCCTGTCGGCCTGCCAGCTCGACGACCGGCTGCTGTCCACCGCGCTGATCCGCGACGTGACCGAACGTCGCATGATCGAGAACCACCTCGCCCACGCCGCCACCCATGACAGCCTGACCAGCCTGCCCAACCGCAATCTGCTGCTCGAACGCCTGCAGGCGGCCATCGCCGGCAGCGCGCGCTCGGGCAAGATCCTGGCGCTGTGGTTCTTCGACCTCAACGGCATCAAGACCGTCAATGACGTGATGGGCCATGCCGCCGGCGACCAGCTGCTGATCGCGGTGGGCCAGCGCATGACCGAGATGACCGGCTCGGACGGCATGGTCGCCCGCTTCGGCGGCGACGAATTCGCGGTGATCGCCAACGGCTTCTCGTCCGAGACCGAGGTCGGCCCGGCGGTCGCGGCCTTCCTGCGCCAGCTGTCGCGTCCCTTCACCCTGATGGGCCGCGAAGTGACGGTGACCGCCAATGTCGGCATCGCCGTCTATCCCAAGCATTCCACCACCGCGTCCGAACTGCTGCTGGACGCTTCGGCGGCGATGATGTTCTCGAAGGTGGCGGGCCGCAGCCAGTTCCGTTTCTTCGATCCGATCATGCACCGCCAGTCGGAAGAGCGCCTGACCCTGGAAAGCGAGCTGCGGCGCGGTATCGACCGCGACGAATTGCTGCTGCATTACCAGCCGCAGGTCGACATCCGCACCGGACGCATCGTCGGCCTGGAAGCGCTGGTGCGCTGGCTGCATCCGACCCGCGGGCTGGTGCCGCCAGGCCAGTTCATCCCGATCGCCGAGCAGACCGGCCTGATCGTGCCGCTGGGCGAATGGGTGCTGCGGCGGGCCTGCATGGATCTGAAGCGGATGGAGAAGATGGGCATCGATAGCGTGCGGGTCGGCGTCAATGTCTCGCCGCACCAGTTCGAGCGCGACATCGTCGGCGCCATGCGCCAGGCTCTGACCGACAGCGGCGTGACGCCGCATCTGATCGACGTCGAGATCACCGAAAGCACCCTGATCAACGACCCGGAACGGGTGATCGAGGATCTGACCCAACTCAAGGCGCTGGGCATCCATATCTCGCTGGACGATTTCGGCACCGGCTTCAGCTCGCTGTCCTATCTGAAGCGCTTCCCCGCCGACACGCTGAAGGTCGACCGTTCCTTCGTCATCGAACTGGCCGAGAACCCCAAGGACGAGGCGATCGCCAACGCCATCATCGCCCTGGCCCATTCGATGGGCATGACCGCCCTGGCCGAGGGCGTCGAGGAAATGGCGCAGTACGAAGTGCTGCGCCTGGCCGATTGCGACGTGGTTCAGGGCTATCTGTTCAGCACTGCGATGTCGTTCGACGACGTCGTCGTCCATCTGCAGCGTGGCACGCTTCTTTTGCCGGAAAACGCCGAAGCGGCGGCGCACTGAATCTGGAGTTTAGAGCTCGCTCGACATATGGGCGGCGTCCACCAGTTCGTGTATGCCGCATTCCGCCTTGGCCTTTCCGGCCCAGCGGCCGTCGCGCGGCCCCTCGCCCGGCAGCGCCGCGCGCGAGCACGGCCAGCAGCCGACCGAGCGGAAGCCCTGGGCCGCCAGGGGATGGGCCGGCAGGCCGCGGCTTTCGAAATGCTGGCGGATCTCGTCTTCGCTCCAGCGCGCCAGCGGACTGACCTTGATGATGTCCATCGATCCGCGCTCGAAGGTCGAGAGCGTCGCCCGGTTGGCGCCGTGGAAGCGTTTGCGGCCGTCGGCCAGCACCGAGAAGCCCTGGGCGGCCCGCTGCAACGGCAGCACCTTGCGCAGATGGCAGCAGCGGTCGGTATCGCTGCGCCACAATTCCTCGGCTTCGGTCAGCTCGGCGTCGGAGGGGAGGATCTGCCGGATATTGGTCAGGCCGAGATGGGCCTCGAGCTGCGCCTTGTAGGCGTGCGTCTCGTCATACAGCTCGTTGGTGTCGAGGAAGATCACCGGGATCGCCTTGTCGACCGAGGCGACCAGATCGAGCAGCACCGCCGATTCGATGCCGAACGAGCTGATCACGCCGAAACGGTCGCCGAACTCCTCACGCAGGGCCGCGATCAGCTCGGCGCCGTCGCGGTGTCCGTGGCGGGCCCGCAGGCCACCCAGAGTATCGGGCGTAACGGCTGGCGCCCGATCCTCGGAGGCGTGAAACGACGACCCCGAGGGTGCGGGGTAGGCTACCCCGCTGTTTATCTCACCGTCGTTCATTCGGCGGCGTCCGCCGTGACCACCCCTTTGGAGAGGACCGAACGCACGCTGTCGAGATAGACCGCCGCCGCTTCGCGCAGCGGCTCGACAGGGCCGCCGGCGAGGGCACGCTCACGCGCGGCCAGGGCGTCCTTGAAGGCCACCACCGCCGCCGCGCCGTTGGGCAGGCTGAGCGCCTGGGCCTGGGCGAACAGAGTGTCGGGCTCTTCCTCGCCGGTGGTCATCTGGTTGCCCAGATGCAGCAGGCGGCGGGCGCCGAAGGCCAGGGCCTGGGTCGCCACCCCCGCCGCCTGGGCGCCATCGCCGAGCAGCAGCCAGCGGTCGACCTGGATCAGGGCGTCATCGGCAAAATTGGCCAGGATGTCGTCCGAGGCGAACGGAGCCGCGCATTCGCCGCGCAGCGCCGGGGCGCCCTTGAACTCGTCCTGATCGCCCCAATCGAGGAACTTGCGGCCGTTCTCTTCGCTCTGCAGCGGCGCCAGCACGGCATTGATGCCGTCCTTGCCGAGACGCTCGCCCCACTGGCGCACGGTCTCGTTGGCGAGCTTGCCCTCGGCATAGGCATGGCGCAGCAGGCGCAACGCGACCGGCGCCAGGCCGGCGGGAATGATCGGACCCGAGATGCCGGCCATCTGCGGCGCGGCACCCAGGCGGGCCTCGCCGCCGATATGGATCTGATAGTGCGGGGCCGGCTGGCCGTCGATCTTCTTGGCCAGGCCATGGAAGCCGAAATCGCCGATATGGTGCTGGCCGCAGCTGTTCTGGCAGCCCGAGATGCGCACCGAGACGCCGCGCGCGGTGGCGTCGGTGGCGGCCTCGGCCAGGACGGCATGGGCAAAGCCCGGCGAATTGGTGATGCCGATGCGGCAGGTGGTGGTGCCCGGGCAGGACACCACGTCGGTGCTGTCGGCGGCGCTGGACGGAACCTCGATGTTCAGCGACTTCAGCACCTCGACCACATGGGCCAGATGCTCGGCCGAGACGTCGGGGATCACCAGATTCTGGTCGCGGGTGACGCGCACCTCGTCGATGCCGATCTCGGTGGTCAGCGCGGCCAGGCGGTCCAGCACGTCCGAGGACAGGTTGCCCAGCACCGGATTGCCGACCACGGCATAGCGGCCGTCATGCTGCTCGACCACGCCCATCGGGGTGCGCTCGACGGCGGCTTCACCGGGCTGGCGCCAAACCAGTTTTTCCCAGGGGCGCTGCGGCAGGGCCAGCAGGCGCTCGAACTCTTCCTGGAACAGAGCGGTGAACTTCTCAGGCCCGAAGCGCTTCACGACGAACTTGATGCGCGCCTGGTTGCGGTTGACGCGGTCGGAATAGCGCTGATGGATGCGGGCCAGCGTCTCCATGACGGTGGGAAGCTGTTCCTCGGTGACGAAGGTCAGCACCTCGGTGGCCGGCTGCGGTTGGCTGCCCAGGCCGCCGCCGACGAAGACGCGGAAGCCCTTCTTGCCGCCCTTTTCGACCGCGACCAGACCGAGGTCATGGAAGCCGACGCCGGCGCAATCGGTGGCGCAGCCCGACACCGCCGCCTTGACCTTGCGCGGCATGTTCTGCACCAGCGGCTGCCTGATCCAGGCGGTCGCCAATTGCTGGGCGACTTTGCCGGCATCGACATGCTCGCGCGGGCAATTGCCCGACAGGGCGCAGGCGGTGATGTTGCGGAAGGTGTTGCCGCAGGCCTCACGCGTCGTCATGCCGTTGCTGTAGAGGAACTCCAGGGCCTCGGCGGTGCGCTCGAGCGGCACGAAATAAGCTTGGATGTCCTGGCGGGTGGTGATGTGCGCATCGCCCTGGCAGAAGCGGCGGTTGAACTCGGCCAGCGTGGTCAGCCAGTTACGCTCCAGCACGCCGCCGGGGATCTTGATGCGCACCATCTGCACGCCGGCCTGCTTCTGGCCGTAGACGCCGAAGCGGGTGCGGAAGCCCGTCCATTTGTCTTCGTCCCAGTCGCCGCCCAATCGGTGGGCGAGCCCTACACGGTATTCATCGAGATCGGACAGGCTGACGAGAGGCTCGGAAATCGGCGCGGAGGGAACGGCAACGGTCACAACAGACCTCTTTTCGTAAAACACATGAATTTTGTGTGATAAAATTCTATTTCACGAAAACTAATGCAACCAATTGCCCAGGTCAAATGAATCCGCCTGTTTTATTGGCAGAGTCAGTATAGCTATTTAGTAGATTAATAAACGACGATCAGATCGCGTGATCGATCGGCGTCTCGGGGTCGAGCAACGAGGTGCCCTGCCAGGAATCCCGCAGAAAGAAACGGGCTTGGCGCGGCCATATGAGAACCTGCTGGCCGATCTTCAGGCCCAGCTCGGCATGGCGCTGGCGCGAAATCTCGGCCTCCAGCACCTGCTCACCCAACAATAATTCAACCCTGACCAGCGGCCCGAGAATGGATATGTGGCGGACTTCGGCCTGCGCCCCGGCCCCCTCGCCCATTTTCGACAGCAGCAGGTCATGCGGCCGCACGAAGGCCAGGCCGGCCGCTTCCTGCACGCCGGCATAGGCCGACGCCGGCAGGGTCAGGCTGCCGATCTGGGCGACGCCGTCGCGGATGTGGCATTCCAGCGAATTGACGTTGCCGAGGAACTGATAGACGAAGGGCGTGGCCGGGCTGTCATAGATCTGGGTCGGCGTGCCGGCCTGCTCGATGCGGCCCTTATTCATCACCACCACGCGGTCGGCGACGTCCAGCGCCTCCTCCTGATCGTGGGTGACGAACACGCCGGTGATCTTCAGCTCGTCATGCAGATTGCGCAGCCAGCGCCGCAGCTCCTTGCGCACGCGGGCATCGAGCGCGCCGAACGGCTCGTCGAGCAGCAGCACCTTGGGCTGGATCGCCAGCGCGCGGGCCAGGGCGACGCGCTGGCGCTGGCCGCCCGACAATTGCGACGGATAGCGCTCGGCCAGACCGCCCAGCTGCACCATTTCGAGCAGATGGCGCACGCGGTCGCCGATCTCCTCCTTCGACAGCCGGCCCGGGCCGCGGCGCACCGTCAGGCCGAAGGCCACATTGTCGAATACGGTCATATGGCGGAACAAGGCGTAGTGCTGGAACACGAACCCGACCCGGCGGTCGCGTACCGACACATTCGTGGCATCGCCGCCATCGAACAGAACCTGCCCGGAATCGGGAAATTCGAGGCCCGCCAAAATGCGCAGCAGCGAAGTCTTGCCCGAACCGGACGGACCAAGCAAAGCGACGAGTTCGCCCTCTTTGATCTTCAAAGAGACATCGCTCAGCGCCGGAAACCCGCCAAAAGTCTTATGAACGTTTCTTATGTCGATCATCATGCGGCGAGTTCCTTGGCATAGCGCCATTCAAAGAAGGTCTTCACCGCCAGCGTCACCAGCGCCAGCATGGCCAGCAGCGAGGCGACCGCGAAGGCGGCGACCATGTTGTATTCGTTGTAGAGAATCTCGACCTGCAGCGGCATGGTCGTGGTGCGGCCGCGGATATGGCCCGACACCACCGACACCGCGCCGAACTCGCCCATGGCGCGGGCGTTGCACAGCAGCACGCCGTAGAGCAGGCCCCATTTGACATTGGGCAGGGTGACCCGGCGGAACACCTGCCAGCCATTGGCGCCCAGGGACACCGCCGCCTCCTCGGCTTCGGTGCCCTGCTCCTCCATCAGCGGGATCAGTTCGCGCGCGACGAAGGGGAAGGTGATGAACAGGGTCGCCAGAACGATGCCCGGCAAGGCGAAGATGATATGGATGCCATGGTCGCGCAGCCACGGGCCCAGCCAACCCTGCAGCCCGAACACCAGCACATAGATCAGGCCGGCGATCACCGGCGACACCGAGAAGGGCAGATCGATGATGGTGGTCAGCAGGCTCTTGCCGCGGAAATCGAACTTCGCCACGCACCAGGCGGCGCAGATGCCGAACACCAGATTGACGGGCACGCAGATCGCCGCCACCACCAGGGTCAGCCAGATCGAAGACAGGGTGTCGGGCTCGGTCAGGGCGTCGAGATAGGCGCCCAGGCCCTTGCTCAACGCCTCGCCGAACACCACCACCAGCGGCGCAAACAGGAACAGCAGCAGGATTATCGCCGCGACCAGGGTCAAACCAATGCGTACGGCGCGCGACTCCAAAAGAGGATTAAGGCGTGTGCTCATCGTCCGGCCAACCGTGTCTGGTGCCACTTCTGGGCGCTGTTGATCACCAGCAGCATCGCGAAAGCGGCCACCAGCATCACCGTCGCGATCGCGGACGCGCCGGCATAGTCGTACTGCTCGAGCTTGGTGACGATCATCAGCGGGGCGATCTCCGACACGCCGGGCATGTTGCCGGCGATGAAGATCACCGAGCCGTATTCCCCCAGCGCCCGGGCAAACGCCAGCGCGAACCCGGTCACCAGCGCCGGCAGGATGGAGGGCAGGATGACGTAGGTGAAGACCTGCCAGCGGTCGGCGCCCAGCGATACCGCCGCCTCCTCATGCTCGTCCTCGAGATCCTGCAGTACCGGCTGCACGGTGCGGACGACGAAGGGCAGGCCGATGAAGATCATCGCCAGCACCACGCCGAGCGGGGTGAAGGCGGCCTTGATTCCGATGCTCAGCAGCGCCTTGCCCAGAACCCCCTTGGGCGCATAGAGCGCGGTCAGCGCCACGCCCGCAACCGCCGTGGGCAGGGCGAAGGGCAGGTCGACCAGCGCGTCGACCAGCTTGCGGAAGGGAAAATCGTAGCGCACCAGCACCCAGGCGACGATCAGCCCGGCGATCACATTGAACACGGCCGCAATCAGTGCTCCGCCGAAGCTGAGGCGATAGGACGCCATCACCCGCGGGCTGAAGGCAGCGGCGATGAACTGGTCCCAGGTCAGACCGGCCGAGCGCAGGAAGAGCGCGGAGATCGGCACCAGCACGATCAGCGCGGCGGCGAACAACGTCACTCCGAGCGTCGGCCCGAAGCCTGGAATTACTGGCGATTTGACTGACATTTACTGTCTCGCGGCGCCCATGATCTGGTCGAAGATAGCACCGTCGGTGAAGTGGGTCTGCTGCGCTTTCTGCCATCCGCCGAGATCGGCGATATTGACCAGGGTCATGGCGGGAAAGCGATCCTTCACCTTGGCGGCGACCGCCGGATCGGTCGGGCGGTAGAAATGCTTGGCCGCCAGCTCCTGAGCCTCGGGGCTGTAGAGATGTTTCAAATATTCCTCGGCCTCGGCGCGAGTCTTATGGCGGTCGACCACCTTGTCGATCACCGCCACCGGCGGTTCGGTCAGGATCGACAGGCTGGGGCGCACGATCTGGAAATCATCCTTGCCGAAGGATTGCTCGGCCATCAGAGCCTCGTTCTCCCAGGCCAGCAGCACGTCGCCCAGACCGCGCTGGACGAAGCTGGTGGTGGCGCCGCGCGCGCCGGAATCCAGCACCGGGACATTCTTGAACAAGGCGGTCATGAAGGCGCGGGTCTGTTTCTCGTCATGGCCGAATTTGGCGTCGGCATAGGCCCAGGCCGCCAGATAGTTCCAGCGCGCCCCGCCCGAGGTCTTGGGATTGGGGGTGATCACCGCAACACCCGGCTTGACCAGATCGTCCCAATCCTTGATGTGCTGCGGGTTGCCCTTGCGCACCAGGAACACGATGGTCGAGGTGTAAGGCGAGCTGTTGTTGGGCAGGCGGCCCTGCCAGTCGGCGGGCAGCAATCCGGCATGCTCGGCGATGGCGTCGATGTCATAGGCCAAAGCGAGCGTCACCACATCGGCTTCCAGCCCGTCGATCACCGAACGCGCCTGCTTGCCCGAACCGCCATGCGACTGGGCGATCTTCACGGTCTGGCCGGTCTTGCCCTTCCAATAGGCCGAGAACAGCGCGTCATAGTCCTGATAGAACTCGCGGGTCGGATCATAGGAGACATTGAGCAGCTCGGCGGCGCCGGCACCGGTAGCCAGCAGAAAAGCGAGAAGGGCGGCGAGCAGCGGTCTCATGGCGAAATCCCATTAATACATCAATTTGGTGTCTTAATCGCCGATATACTCACATGCGCATGTTGTTACGGTCAAGCCAGGGAAATTTCAATCAATCTGCAAAATCGAATGATTTGACAATTACAATGCGTTGGATCGATTGAACGAAGAATGAGATCTTCCGGTCAACCCTTTCAAGGATGACTGCCATGAATACCGCCGCCGCACCTTCGGTTCCCTTCACTTCCCGCCTCCCCAGCATCGTGCCTGGCGTAGCGCTCTGTATCGCCGTCACTCTGGTGGCGATGGGATTGGAGACCCTCGAAACCCGCCTGTTCGGCAATGCCTGGCTGGAATCGCTGGTTCTGGCCATCCTGGTCGGCACCGCGGTCCGCACTGCCTGGACGCCCAGCCACACCTGGCACCGCGGCATCGATTTCTCCGCCAAATTCCTGCTGGAATGCGCCGTCGTGCTGCTGGGCGCCTCGGTCAGCGCTTCGATGATCGCCGCGGCCGGAACCGCCTTCCTGGTCGGCATCGGCGCCGTGGTGCTGATGGCGATCGCGGCCAGCTACGGCATCGGGCGCCTGGTCGGCCTGCCGCGCCGCATGGCCATCTTGGTCGCCTGCGGCAATTCGATCTGCGGCAATTCGGCCATCGCCGCGGTTGCTCCGGTGATCGGCGCCGACAGCGACGACGTCGCCACCTCGATCGCCTTCACCGCCGTGCTCGGCGTCGCCACCGTGCTCGGCCTGCCGCTGATCGGCGTCGCCCTGCACATGACATCGATCCAATATGGCGCCCTGGCCGGACTGACCGTCTATGCCGTGCCGCAGGTGCTGGCCGCGGCTGCGCCGATGGGTGCGGCCGCGATCCAGCTCGGCACCCTGGTCAAGCTGATCCGCGTCCTGATGCTGGGCCCGGTCTGCCTGCTGCTGTCGATCGGCACCAGCACCCTCCGCGAAGAGACCGACGAGCCCGAGCCGATGGTCACCGCCGGCGACCGCCCGAAGGCCGGCCTGCCGCCCCTGCATCGCCTGGTGCCCTGGTTCATCGTCGGCTTCCTGGCCCTGGTCGCCCTGCGCTCGATCGATGCGCTCCCCACCGCCGCCCTGCCTCCGATCGCCAAGGCCGCCAATCTGCTGACGGTGGTGTCGATGGCCGCCCTGGGCCTGGGCGTCGACATCCGGGTGGTCGCCAAGGCCGGTCCGCGGGTGATCTTCACGGTGACCGCGTCGCTGGTCGTGCTGGGCGCCATCAGCTATGCACTGATCACGGCTCTCAATCTGGCATAAAGCTCAAGGTTCTGGCATCGTCCTTCCTGCCATGACCTTGGAACAATTGCGGATCTTCGTAGCGGTGGCGGAACGGGAACATGTGACCCGGGCCGCCGCCGATCTCCATCTGACCCAATCGGCCACCAGTGCCGCCGTCGCCGCATTGGAAAGCCGCTACGCCACCAAACTGTTCGACCGTGTCGGCCGCCGCATCGAATTGACCGAAGCCGGCCGCCTGTTCCTGACCGAAGCCCGCGCCGTGCTGGCCCGGGCGCAAGCCGCCGAAACCCTGCTGACCGATCTGGCCGGCCTCAAGCGCGGCGCCCTGTCGCTGGCCGCCAGCCAGACCGTCGGCAATTACTGGCTTCCCCCGGTCATGCAAGCCTATCGCGAACGCCATCCCGGCGTGGCGCTGAGCCTGCGCATCGGCAATACCGAGCAGGTGTCGCAATGGGTGCACGATACCAGCGCCGACATCGGCCTGATCGAGGGCGAGATCGACGACCCCACTTTGTCGGTCACCCAATTCGCCGAGGACGAGATGGTGCTGGTGGTCGGACGCAGCCATCCCTGGGCCGGACGGACTTCGGTGGCGCCGGGCGAATTGCCGCACACGCAATGGGTCTTGCGCGAACCCGGCTCGGGCACCCGCTCGATCTTCGAAAGCTGGCTGAGCGCGGCGGGCCTGGCGCCGTCCCTCCTGCCGATCGCGATGGAGTTCCCGTCCAACGAGGCGATCCGCGGCGCCATCGAAGCCGGTGCCGGCGCCACGGTGATTTCCCGGTTGGTGGCGGATGGCGGCCTGCGCGCCGGCAGCCTGGTCCAGGTCGGGCTAGACCTGCCCAAGCGCCGCTTCTATCGTCTACGCCACAAGGAACGGCATCTCACCCATGCCGAGCGCGCATTCGCGGCCCTACTCTCCGAAGCTTGACGCAGCGCGCAAAATCCCGCTTGGTGAACCCATCATGACTGAGACTGTAGATCTCGCGGCCCAGATCTTCGGCGAGGGCCCGCCGGTAATTCTGTTGCACGGCCTGTTCGGCTCGCAGCGCAATTGGGGCGGCATCATCCGCGCCTTGGCCTCCGACGTCCGTATCCACGGCCTCGATTTGCGCAACCATGGCGAATCGCCCTGGGCCGACAGCATGACCTATGACGACATGGCCGCCGACGTGGCGCGCTATATCGAGACGATCGGCGACGGCCCGGTCACCCTGCTGGGCCATTCGATGGGCGGCAAGGTCGGCATGCGCCTGGCCCTGACCCGGCCCGAGCTGCTGTCGCGCCTGATCGTCGTCGACATCGCCCCGGTCTCGTATCACAACGAGCATTATTCCGATTACGTCCTGGCGATGCAGAACCTGCCGCTGGGCGAGATTTCGCGCCGCGCCGAGGCCGACGCCGCCCTCAAAGCCGCCATCCCGGACGATTCCTTGCGCGCCTTCCTGCTGCAGAACATGGTCAGTGACGGCGGACACTTCCGCTGGCGGATAAACCTGGCCAATATCGGCGCCAACATGAAATCCCTCATCGCGTTTCCCGACAGCGAGGCCTCGTTCGCCGAGCCGACCTTCTTCCTGGCCGGCGAGCGCTCGAACTATATCCGGCCGCGCGACAATGACGCGATCCAGCGGCATTTCCCCGATTCGGAGATCCAGGTGATCGCCGATTCCGGCCATTGGCCCCATGCCGAGCACCCCGAGCGGTTCCTCGCCATGGTCCGCCCCCTGCTGAAGGCCAAGGACTAAAGGATCATGGCGATGGAAGGCGGCGTCCCGAAAAACACCCACCGCTGGCCGGCGACCATCTTCGGCGGCATCATCGGCGCCCTGTTCGCCGTCGTGGTGATCGCCGCCGCCGGCTACAACAAGCGCGACCAGCTGCGCAGCTGGCTGCTGGCGGACGAGGATGTGCGCCTGTCCCATCTGGAAAGCCGCGTCGCCGAACTGTCGCTGCGCCTCGACCAGCTCGCCGCCCAGACCGCCCAGGCATCGCATGAGCCGCCGGACACGGTGAAGCTGGAAGGCGAGATCGCCGATCTGAAGCGCTCCATCCCCGCCGAGGGCCTGATCCTGCGCCTGACCGAGCGTGTCGAGGCGACCGAACGCGCCGAGCGCGAACTGGGCCACGGCCATGCGCTGCTGCTGACCATCGGCCAGTTGCGCGACGCGGTCGACCGCGGCGACCATTTCTCCGCCGAACTGGCCGCCGCCCGTCAGCTGGCCAAGAGCGACGAAATCGCCCTGCTCGACAGTTTCGCGCCGGGCGCCGAGACCGGCATCGCACGCCGCGACCAGCTGCTGCGCGACTTCAAGCCGCTCTCCGAGAAACTGATCCAGCAGGAGGCCGACTCCGCAGAGCCCGGCTTCTGGCACATGATCGCCCGCCATCTGCGCAAGGTGGTTTCGTTCCGCCGCATGGATGGCCAGGGCAACGACGCCGAGGCCGTGCTGGCCCGCGCCGACGATTCGTTGCGCCACGGTGACTGGGACAAGGCGGTCGACGCCCTGCGCGCCTTGCCCGGCCCCTATCTCGACACCGCCGGCGACTGGCTGCGCCAGGCCCGGCTGCGCCTGGCCGCCGACCGCGCCTTGTCGCAACTGGCCGCAGCTGCATCCGCGCGCACGGCGCCCTCCGTCCCGACGGCGCCGTGACGGAGATCGTCTATCGCTTTCATCTCCCGAGCGGGGTCGAGGAGATCCGTCTCGATTTCGATCCCGACAGTTTCCTGCTGCTGACCCTGCCGGATACGCCGCCCCCGGCCTGGGCGAAACTCGATTTCCACAAATGCGGCCATTGTCCGCTGTCGTCCGGTGAAACGCCGGCCTGCCCCTTCGCTTTCGCCTTGTCGGGCTATGTCGACACTTTCGGCCATATGGTCTCGCACGAAGAGGTCGATATCGAGGTGATCACCCCGGGCCGCCATATTTCCGCCCGCCGGCCGCTGCAGAGCGGCATCGCCTCGATGGTCGGGCTGATCGGCGCCACCTCGGGCTGTCCGCATCTCGCTTTCTATCGCCCGATGGCGCGCTTCCACTTGCCCTTCGCCGAAGAAGAGGAGACCCTGTACCGCGTGCTGTCCCTGTTCCTGATGCGCGGCCTGCTTGCGGATGAACCCCACGATATGGCGCGCCTCAATGCGGTGATGGCCGACGTCTGCACGGTCAATGAGGGGATGGCCGAGCGGATCAAGGACGGGTTCGACAAGGATGCGATGATCAATGCCATCGTCGTCCTCGATTGCTTCGCCATGACGGTTCCGATGGCGATCGAAACCCGCTTCGACGGATTGAAGAAACTCTTCAAGGCTTAGGGGAAGCCCTGGTGAAAAGACTACCGATCGGCGTCAAATTCTTCGGCGTCTTCGCCTTGATCCTGGCCTGCATGGTGGCGCTGTCGACCGGCGCCTGGCACGACGTGGAAACGGTGCGACAGGCGGTGGTCGATCTGCGCCAGGGCCCGTTCCGCGCCGTCGAGGCCGGCCTGTCGGCGCAGCGCGACTTTCTGCAGCTGCGCGTGCTGCTGGCCGAGCATAAAGACCCCGACCTGCCGCATATGAAGCAGCGCCTGGAGACGGTGCGCCGCAGCCTCGATCTGTTCATGCATTCCTCGACCGACGGCACCATGCGGACCCACGCCGAGCATGCCGCCCGCCTGCTACTGGAATGGGAGCTGGTGGCGACCGAGGGCGGTCATGACCGCGAGCACCGGCTGGATCAGCTGAGCGCCATGATCCAATCCGACATCGACGCCAATGTGAAGGGCGCCCAGGCCGATTCCGATACGGCGGTCGCCGATGTCGAGCATGTGGTCGGCAATGCCGCCGCCATCATCGCCGCGATGAGCGCCTGCACGATCGCGCTGGGACTGTTCGCCGGACTGCTGGTGAATGACGTGCTGCGCCATCTGAGCGACGCGGTCGGCCATGCGCGGCGCATCGCCTCGGGCGATCTCGGCAAGGTCATCCAGGTCAAGCGGCTGGACGAACCGGGCCAGCTGCTGGCGGCGCTGGAATCCATGCGCAGCGAGCTGAAGGCCCAGCAGGACGCGCTGGAACGCCTGGCCACCACCGACACCCTGACCGGCCTGCCCAACCGCCGCCGCCTGGAGGAAGCCTGCTCGATCCAGATGGCGCGGGTGAAGCGCCATGGCGAACGTTTGTCGGTGGTGATGATCGACGTCGACAAGTTCAAATCGGTCAACGACACCTATGGCCATCAGGTCGGCGACCAGATCCTGCAACATGTGGCCGTGGTGTTGGACGAGACCGTGCGCGAGTCCGACTTCGTCGGCCGCTGGGGCGGCGAGGAATTCATGATCCTGTGTCCGGCCACCAAGCTGGACGATGCCTGCGTGGTGGCCGAGAAGGTACGCGCCGCCATCGAGGCGCATGAATTCCCGGTGGTCGGCACCAAGACCGCTTCGTTCGGCGTGGCCGAGCTGGCCGCCGGCGAACCGCTGGAACATGCGGTCGAACGCGCCGACGCCGCTCTCTACACCGCCAAGGAAAACGGCCGCAACCGGGTGGAAGTGGCGCCCAGGGCGCGGGATCGAGCCCTGCCTTCCGCGTGATCGCCCGCGCCGCCGGGGTCTTCAGCGCCTCAGAGGTTCCGCATCTCTGCGGCCAGCAGGGCGACCAGCTCCGCCGCCGGCATCGGACGCGACAGCGGCGCCCCCTGCCCGGCCCATTGCGCGCCGAAGCCGGTCTGGCCAGCCGCCTTGCCGGCGGCGTTCAGCGCCTTGCCGGCGTCATAGGCGATCGGATAGGCCGGGATTTCTTCCGGCGCGATATCCGCCCCCAGCGCCGTGAAGCCATTGGCCAGGCAGCGGGCCGGACGGCCGGAGATGGCTGCTGTCATCACCGTATGATGGGCCGCATCGCTGGCCAGCGCGGCGCGATAGCCGGCATCGGCCAGGGATTCCGGGCAGGCGACGAAGGCGGTTCCCAGCTGTGCGGCCGAAGCGCCGAGACGCAGCACGGCCGCGATGCCCGCGCCATCCATGATGCCGCCCGCCGCGATCACGGGAATCCGCAGATCGCGCGCCAGCAGGCGGGTCAGGGCCAGGGTACCCAGCCGGCCATCCTCGGCAGCGGGATCGAAGATGCCGCGATGGCCGCCGGCCTCGTAGCCCTGCGCCACCACCGCATCGATGCCGGCCTCGGCCAAAGCCTTGCCCTCGGCCAGGCTGGTCGCCGAACCGAGCAGGACGATGCCGGCATCCTTCAAGACCCGCACGCGCTCGGCCGAGGGAATGCCGAAATGAAAGCTGACCACCTTGGGCCGCGCGGCCAGCAGGGCGGCAAGCATGTTGTCATCCTCGACGAAGCTTTTATAGATCTCGGTCAGGGCCTTGGGCGGCGCGGCGCCGAATTTTTCGAAGTGAGGGCGCAGCGTCTCGATCCAGGCCGCCTCGACCGCCGCATCGGCCTTGGCCGGTTTGTGGCAGAAGACATTGACGTTGAAGGAGCGGTTGGTGCGCTCGCGGATTTCCGCGATCATCTTGGCGGCTCCCGCCGCGTTCGTCGCCCCCACGCCGACCGAGCCCAATCCTCCCGCATTGGCGACCGCGGCGGCCATGGCCGGCGAGGAGGTTCCGGCCATCGGCGCCTGGATGATCGGCAGATCGATCCCCAGCAAAGCGAGCAGATCGGTCATCTTATTTCCTCCCCAAAAGCTTGATCACGAAGGCGAGCAGCAGAGCGGCGGCGCTGATGCCGAACAGCGGTGAATAATGGCCGACCGATCCTAGCACGCCCGACAGGGCGAAGGCGCCGCCCGCCTGGCCGATAGCGAAAGCGGTCGTCGCCAGGCTCCACACGGCGCGCTGGCCATGTGGATTGTGCGGAATGAGCTCGCGCACCCGGCCCAACACCACCGGCGGGATGGCCGCCGTGCAGCCGCCAATGACGAGGGCGGAAAAAGCGAGCGCCCACAGATTGCTGGACAGATAAGCCAGCCCAACCATGCCGGCCTGGAGAAGAAACATGCCCAGCAGCACCGGTCGAAAGCCCAAAGAATCGCCGGCGCGACCCGCCGCCAGCGGGCCGACCATGGCGCCGATGCCAAACAACAGCCATAGCCCGGCCCCGGCGGCGAGGCCATAGCCGAATTCCCGCGCCGCCATGTCGACCAGGAACATGGTATGCGGCACCAGCCCGATCGCGTTCAGCGCGTAGACGGCGAACAGGATCAGTACCGGTCCCTTGAGGGGCGGACGCTCGCCGGCAGATCGGGCGGCCTTGTCCCGCGGCCAGCTGGTCCAGGTCAGCAAGGCCAGCGCGATGCACAGCGCGCCCAGAACGTCCCACGCCAGCGGCAGGCCGACGGCGACGAGGCGGGGCACGATCGCGGCGGCGAACACGATGCCCAGCCCGATGCCGGCAAAGATCGCTCCACCCGCCAGGCCGCGGCGCTGCACCGGCACATGCTGCAGCACCAGCGTCGCCGACAGCACCATGATCAACCCGCCGGCAATACCAGCCGCCACCCGCCAAAGAACGAACCACAGAAACGGCGCGGCATGGGACGAGGCTATGAAGGACAGACCGGCCAGCAGCATCATCGCCCGCAGCACATGAACCGGGGCGACGCGGGCGGCGATCGGCTGGGCCAGCAGCGCACCGGCCAGATAGCCCGCGAAATTGGCCGAACCGAGATAGGCTGCCTCGGGCGCGCTGAACCAACGCTCGGCCACCAGGGCCGGCACCAGCGGCGCAAAGGCGAAGCGCGCCAGACCGAGGGCGATCAGATTGGCGGCGAGCGCCGCAGCGGTGGCGCGCCATGGGTTGACGGCTATGCTCTGGGGTTCCATGCGCCCAAGCTAGGCCGGTTTTGAATTCATTAAAAACGATTAGATATGATATTATCCATCTTAATTTAAGATATCAGGACATCGTGATGGATAGTGTTGATCTTCGCATCTTCGAGACAGTGGCCCGGCTGGGTGGCATGAGCCGTGCCGCCAGCGAACTCAATACCGTCCAATCGAACGTCACCGCGCATATTCGGGTGCTGGAAGAGCAGCTGGAGACGCCGCTGTTCGAGCGCCATAGCCGCGGCGTCGCCCTCACGCCGGCCGGACGCCGGCTGCTGCCTTACGCCGAGCAGGTGACCGCGCTGATCAAAGAGGCTGCCCGCGTCGTGCGCGACGACACTACGCCACAGGGACCACTGATCCTGGGGTCTCTCGAAACCACGGCGGCGATCCATCTGTCGCCGGTCTTATCGGCTTACGTCGCGAAATGGCCGAAAGTTGATCTGATCCTGCGCACCGGCACCAGCTGGGAGCTTGTCGAGCAGGTGGTGTCGCGCACGTTGGAAGGCGCGTTCGTCTCTGGCCCGACCGACCATCCGGACCTGATCGCCGAAACCATCTTCGAGGAGGAGCTGGTGGTGCTGACATCGCCGAAGGTTACTCAGTTGGCCTGGCTGCCAGGCCTCGCCGACGTTCGCATCGTGGTGCTCCGGGCCAGCTGTTCCTATCGCCAGATGCTGGAGGGGTTGTTGGCCAAACGCGGCATCAGCGGCCTGCGCCGGCTGGAATTCGGCACGCTGGAGGCGGTGATCGGCTGCGTCTCCGCCGGTCTCGGCCTGACGCTGCTGCCGCGGCGCATGGTCGAGCAGCACTGGATGAAGGATCGCGTGGCCGTCCACGAGCTGCCGCCCGAGACGGCCCGGGTCCAGACACAGTTCATCCGCCGACGGGATTCCCGCTCGTCGAGCGCGCTCGAAGCATTCGTTTCCGAGGCTCGCGAAAGCCTCGGAAACGCTGGGAATTTCAGCCGGAGATCCGCCTGACCGCATCGGCCAGCTTCGACCGCACCGCGTCGGCCTCGGCGCGGCGCTCGCGCTGCTCCTCGACCACTTCCGGCTTGGCCTTGGCGACGAATGCCTCGTTGTTCAGCTTGCCGTCCAGCTTGGCGATCTCGGCGTCGAGCTTGCCGATCTCCTTCTCCAGACGGGTGCGTTCGGCGGCCAGGTCGATGACGTCGCCCAGCGGCAGGAACAGGGTCGCCTCGTCGACCACCACCTGCACCGCGCCCTTGCCGCCTTCGGCAACACCGGTCTCGATCGAGTCGAGGCGGGCCAGGGTCAGGATGATCGGCTGATAGCGCGCCAGGCGGTCGGCGGTCTGTGCCGACTGATCCTTGACCTTGAGCGCCAGTTTGGCCGACGGCGGCACGTTCATCTCGGCGCGCACGGTGCGGATTTCCGAGATGGTGCGGACCAGCCAGTCGATCTCGGACTCGGCCTGCTCGTCGCGGAAGGACAGCTGCGGCCAGCCGGTCAGCATCAGCGAACCGCCGGTGCCGAACTGCTCCCACAGCTCCTCGGTGATGAAGGGCATGACCGGATGCAGCAGCTTGAGGATCTGCTGCAGGCTCCAAGCCGCCGTGGCGCGGGTTTCGGCCTTGGCGGCGTCATCCGTGCCCTGGAAGATCGGCTTGGCGAATTCCAGATACCAGTCGCAGAACACGTTCCACACCAGCTGGTACAAGCCCTGCGCCGCATCGTTGAAACGATAGGCGTCCAGCGCGTCGGCGACGCGGGCCGAAGCCTCGGCGACCTTGCCCGCCATCCAGCGATTGACAATCTGCCGGGCGGTCGAGGGATCGAAGCCGGCGACCGGCTTACACTCGTTCATCTCGCAGAAGCGCGACGCGTTCCACAGCTTGGTGGCGAAGTTGCGGAAGCCTTCGACGCGGCTTTCCGCCAGCTTGATGTCGCGACCCTGGGCGGCCAATGCGGTGAGCGTGAAGCGCAGCGCGTCGCAGCCGAATTTATCGATCAGGTCCAAGGGATCGATGATGTTGCCCTTCGACTTCGACATCTTCTGGCCCTTCTCGTCGCGGACCAGGGCGTGGATGTAGATGTCCTTGAACGGCACCTGGCCGTCCATGAACTTCATGCCCATCATCATCATGCGGGCGACCCAGAAGAAGATGATGTCGAAGCCGGTGACCAGCACCGAGGTCGGGTAATACTTCTTCAGCGCGTCGGTGTTCTCCGGCCAGCCGAGGGTCGAGAACGGCCACAGCGCCGAGGAGAACCAGGTGTCGAGCACGTCGGTATCGCGCGTCAGCGTGACCTTTTCGCCGTAATGGGCGTCGGCTTCGCGCTGCGCTTCCTCTTCGGTCAAAGCGACGAAATACTTGCCGTCCGGCGCGAACCAGGCCGGGACTTGGTGGCCCCACCAGATCTGGCGCGAGATGCACCAGGGCTGGATGTTGCGCATCCATTCGAAATAGGTGTTTTCCCACTGCTTGGGCACGAAGCGCATGCGCCCGTCCTGTACCGCCTCGATGGCGGGCTTGGCCAGGGTCTCGGCGTCGACGAACCACTGGTCGGTCAGCCAGGGCTCGATCACCACGCCGGACCGGTCGCCATAGGGCTGGGTCATGGCGTTGGGCTCGATCTTTTCCAGCAGGCCCATTTCCTCGAAGGCGGCGACGATCTTGGCGCGCGCCTCGAAGCGGTCCATGCCCTGATATTCGGCCGGCACCGCCTCGTTCAGCCTGGCGTCGCGGTCGAAGATGTTGATCATCGGCAGGTCGTGGCGCTTGCCGACTTCGAAGTCGTTGAAATCGTGCGCCGGGGTGATCTTGACCGCGCCGCTGCCCTTCTCCGGATCGGAATGGAGATCGGCGACGATCGGAATCAGGCGGTCGGCGATCGGCAGGCGGATCTTCTTGCCGATCAGGTCCTGATAGCGCTCATCCTCGGGATGCACGGCGACGCCGGTATCGCCCAGCATGGTCTCGGGGCGGGTCGTCGCAACGGTGATGAAGCGGCCCTCTTCGCCTTCGATCGGATATTTCAGATACCAGAGATTGCCATTGACCGGACGCTGCTCGACTTCCAGGTCGGAGATCGCGGTGTGCAGCTTGGGGTCCCAATTGACCAGGCGCTTATCGCGATAGATCAGGCCCTGCTTGTAGAGGTCGACGAAGACCTTGCGCACCGCGTCGGACAGGCCCTCATCCATGGTGAAGCGCTCGCGCGCCCAATCGGGCGAGGCGCCCAGGCGGCGCAGCTGGCGGGTGATGGTGCCGCCCGAGCTGGCTTTCCAGGTCCAGACGCGCTCGATGAATTTCTCGCGGCCGAGATCGTGGCGGGTCAGGCCTTCGGCGGCCATCTGGCGCTCGACCACCATCTGGGTGGCGATGCCGGCATGGTCGGTACCGGGCTGCCACAGAGTGTCGAAGCCCTTCATGCGGTGATAGCGGGTGAGAATATCCTGCAAGGTGAAGGTCAGCGCGTGGCCCATATGCAGGCTGCCGGTTACGTTCGGCGGCGGCATCATGATGGTATAGGGCTGGCCATCGGCGTTCTGCCCGCCCGCGGCGAAGGCGCCGCTTTCTTCCCATTTCTGATACTGCTTGGGCTCGACTTCGCCCGGCCGATAGGTCTTATCCAGCATTGCTCTCTCGTGAAACGAAGACGCCATCGGCGATGAGGCCGATGGCGTCGTAAAAACAGACGTCCGAATAAGTTTATTTAGAGCTTTTCGGCGCGGTTGACCATCTTTTCGATCTCTTTCTTGACCAGCCGTTCGATCATGAAGGGCAGGTTCTGATCGAGCCAGTCCTTGACCAGCGGACGCAGCAGCTCGCGGGTCAGATCTTCCAGGGTCAGGCCGGGCCGGCTGACGCCGACATTGCGATCCTTGGAGACGGCACGGACCAGCTCGGCCAGAGCCGTGGTCGAGGCTTCCTGCACCGGGGCGGCCAGGATGCTTTCCGAGTCGTCTTCCTCTTCTACATGGAAGTCGTGGTGCATCTCCATGCGCGGCGCCGGCTCGTGCACGTCCGGAATGTCGTTCATGAAGGAATGGTCTTCCTCCTCGGCGACCATGTCGTCGGTCAGCTCGAGTATGTCGTCGTCGGCCGGCGCCGCGAAGGACGGTGTCGGCTCCGGCTCCGGGTCCGGATCGAACATCGGCTCGGGATCGGGCTCGAACATCACTTCGGGCTCGGGAGCGCGTGCCGGTGGCGGCGGCGGCGGAGGGGGCGGCGGAGGCGGTGGCGGCGGGGGCGGAGGCGCGGGTGGAGTCTTGGCGGCCTCCTCCGCATCATCCTCGGACAGAATCCGACGGATCGATGCCAGGATGTCCTCCATGGATGGCTCTTGTTGAGACTTCTCGTCACTCATGGTTCAACCCGCCCCTCGATGGCGCCTGCCTGACCTTATACCCTTCCGGCCAGACTAGACGCGGGATCATTGATATTGCGGAGCCAGATCCGGCCTGTCGCCGAATCCCGCCCATTTGTCGTGGACTTCTTCATAATGCACCGCCGGGTCGTATATTTCGACCGGCAAGGCAAGGTACTGAGCCGTCAATTGCCCGGTGGCATTGAGGAGTTGATAGGCGGCGACGAATTCGTCGTGATGCGCCTGTGCTTCGTTGACCT